>CXWL01001400.1_pt1 | contig 222457 bp, 195 predicted proteins | sample 590931 | NCBI WGS metagenome assembly CXWL01 (sample SAMEA3498368, study PRJEB10139) | groundwater metagenome | biome: water well; material: biofilm material | place: Germany | collected 2015-04-27
TCGAACTGCTCTCAACGGCCCGAAACCTCACTCCATCCGAATGCCGCGAATGGCTTTTGACGAAAAGCTGGCCTACGTCGAAAGCGTTCTCGACGTGCTGCTTTAGAGCCGATTCGGGCCCGGGTATTCGTATTCGTACATCGAAAGGCCAGAAACAAACGCGGCTGACGAGCCGTTCAGTTTCCATGACCTGATCGAGAATGAATCGATGCCTTGGTATGCGGCGTTGCAGAGGCCCGCACGAAGTAAGGGCATTGGTCTCTCGCCGACGACTGCAACACGAAATAAACACACTGGGCCGCAACAAACCTTTGCACCTCTCTTTTCGAACCTCTCACCCCCAGATCTCGCCCGCGGTTCACCCAGATTCCATAGAGAATGACCATTGTTCGAAACTCACGGACGCACAGTCCAACCCTAACTTGTTCTTTGAAAACTAAATTTGGAAAGCAGTTCGACGCGGGCCTTGGGACTCAAGCCCTTTGCGTCCTTAGCGGCTTTGCGTGAGAACAGAGATTTAACGCAAAGACCGCAAAGGCTGCAAAGAAGGCGCCAAGATAATTCCAGGGACTCATGATCCGGCAAAGATTCTTGGGCTCACGTCTTTTTGCGTCCCCTTTGCGAACTTGGCGAGCTTTGCGTGAGAACAGAAATTCAACGCAAAGACCGCAAAGGCCGCAAAGAAAACGCCAAGAGAATTCCAGGGACTCAAACGATGTCCTGCTGGAAGCTCGCAACTGATAGCTGGAAACTGGAACGAATCAAAAATTCCTGAAACGCACGATCTTTGAACACCGGCGAATAGCTTTGGGATCTACTTTGCGTCATCTTTGCGAACTTGGCGAGCTTTGCGTGAGAACAGAGATTTAACGCAAAGCCTCGCAAAGGCCGCAAAGAAGACGCCAGGAGAATTCCAGGGACTCATGATCTGACGCAAGTTATTGGGGGTCAACCTCGCGTCCGGAAGAACGCGGGGGGCAAGCCCGGACACCCTATTAAAAATTGAAATGGTTTTCCATTGCCTTTTTCCGTTGAAAATCTTTGGACGAACTAACGATCTTTTTGGGACTCGCGATCGGTAAACGCACCTGCAAGAGCAGCGTTTCCCAAGTGGGTGTTATAATCTGACTTTCTATAAATGGCGAGATCACCTGCAACAATCTTTGTTTGCCAAAGCTGCGGTTCGCAGTCGCGTAAGTGGCTGGGGCAATGTCCGGACTGTGCCGAGTGGAATACGCTGGTCGAGGAACGTTTTAGGCCAACGGTCGGACCGGCGGCAAAGTCCGTGATGCAGTATCGGCAATCGTCGCCGATCGCTTATGGCAATATCGAATCGCAGGACGACGATCGGACGGCATCTGGAATTGATGAGCTTGACCGTGTGCTCGGCGGCGGCATCGTGGCCGGTTCGCTCGTACTGATCGGCGGTGCTCCGGGCATCGGTAAATCAACGATCGTGATGCAGATGGCAGACAAATTGGGACGCAACGGCACAAAAGTGTTATACGTCTCAGGCGAGGAGTCAGAGCGGCAGATTAAGATGCGCGGTGAACGCCTCGGTGTCGAGGCTGAGAATCTTTTCTTGTTGCCCGAAACAAATCTGCAGAGCATTCTTGCCGAGACCGACAAGCTCAAACCGGATTTTGTGATCGTCGATTCGATCCAGACTGTCTTTAGCTCGGTTATCGAATCAGCTCCAGGCAGTGTGTCCCAGGTGCGTGATGTGGCGGCACAATTTATGATGTTTGCCAAACAAACATCGACGCCCGTTTTCCTCACTGGCCACGTCACCAAGGAAGGCTCGATCGCCGGGCCGAAAACGCTCGAACACATCGTTGATACGGTCCTCTATTTCGAGGGCGACCGCCATCACAATCACCGGATCATCAGAGCGACCAAGAATCGCTTTGGCGCCGCAAACGAGATCGGTGTATTCGAAATGACAAACACCGGCCTCGTTCCGGTCGGCAATCCGTCCGAGCTGTTCCTGCAAGAACGTCCCGAGAATGCCACCGGCTCGGTCGTCACCGTCTGTATGGAAGGCACGCGGCCGATGCTCGTCGAGGTGCAAGCGCTCGTAAGCAGTACGAAATTTGGAACGGCGAGGCGAATGACTCAGGGCTTCGACCACAATCGGGCTAGCCTGCTGATCGCCGTGCTCGAGAAGCAAGTCGGCTTCCAGTTAGCGGGCGATGATGTTTTCGTCAACGTCGCCGGCGGAATGGAGATCGACGAACCAGCCGCCGACCTCGGCGTCATCGCTGCCATTGCCTCTAGCTTCCGAAATATACAAGTTCCTCCCGAAACCGCCGTCTTCGGCGAAGTCGGCCTTACGGGCGAGGTCCGTGGCGTTCTCCAAGCCCAAGCGCGTGCCCGCGAAGCTCAAACACTCGGATTTAAGAAGCTGATCTTACCGGAATCAAACAAGAAAGGCCTGGAGAAACTGTTGGGAATCCGTGTCGTCGGCGTAAGGAATCTGGAACAGGCGATGGAGGAGTTATTTTAATGTGGCAAAGGAGTGCCCCGAATGCCCGAAACCTTGTTTCGATCTCACGGTCAAATTCGTGCAATCTTTCAGTCTTCGGACATCAAATTACTTTTTTATGCTGCCAGCTGATGCCGTCGCGGCTCTGGGATTTTGTCTCCGAACTCGCGAGCGGTTTCAACCCAAAGATCGATGGCGTCACCGATATTTTGCACGGCCTCTACCTGAGAATTGCCATGGGCCATACAACCCGGCAAATCAGGAACCTCGGCGACAAAGATATTGTCATCGTTATCCCAATAGATAGTGACAGCATATTTTGGAGCGTTGCCGTTTTTCATAGGTCGTATTTTCTCAATATTTGGCGGATTTGTCTCACTTGATAAGATTTTGCCTTGTTGCCGTCCCGTTGCAAATTGGGTTTTTCCGCAATGTCGGCCCGTCGATAAGTATGATGACTTCCTTTTATTCGTTCAACAAAGCCGAGAGCGACAAGAAGGCTTCGCAGATCTTCAAAGCTGATGTTTGCGTCGGCCTTGCCCTCAAGGATCCGCTGGTGCAACTTCTCAAGTTTGTTCATCCCCTGAATCTTAGCACTTTCACGAACCGTTTCACCATCTGTTTTTTGTCGTCTAATAGGTATGATATGGTCTCGCACTTTAGGTTATGTACCGATTTATTCTAAAGCTCTACTACGTAGCGACCGTGCCGATCGCGACCTTTTTTATCCTGAATTCGGCATCGATCCATCCGGCATATAAGCTTGGCTTCTTTCGTAAGCAGAGGCTCGGAATAAGGATGTTTCTAAACAAATTGCGAATACCGACCGGAACGTCGTACAAGGGCCATCTGGCGATGGCGCTCAAGATATTTGAAACACCGCCGGAGGTTGAGGGGTGTATTGTCGAATGCGGAACGTGGCAAGGGGGAAGCGCGGCCAATCTGTCGCTGGTCTGTAAGATAGCTGGGCGAAAGTTGAGAATATTTGATTCTTTCGAGGGGCTGCCTGAAGGGAAGGAAGAGGATCGTCAGGCGGTTTACACAACCGGCGACTATTGCGGCTCGCTCGAACAGGTCAGGAAAAATATCGAGCGATACGGAGCGATCGACGTGTGCGAATTCGTCGAGGGCTGGTTCGACAAAACTCTGCCGGATCTCAATGAGCCGGTACTGCTTGCCTTTCTGGATGTCGATCTCGAACTCAGCCTTGAGACTTGCGTCAGATATATATGGCCAAATCTGACGGAAAAGGGCTACATATTTATCGATGAATATGTCGAACTCGACTACTGTGCGATCTTTTGGTCGGAGACATATTGGAAGAAGTACTTCGATCGAACGCCGCCCGGCCTGATCGGATCTGGTGTGGGTTTACCGCTCGGCGAGTATTATGTCGGGCCGTGGTCCGACAACACCGATCGTCCGCTCCACCACCCGAACGCAGGAGCGTACACCCGAAAGGATTTTTCTGGTACGTGGGTTCATTTTCCTGAGGTTCGGGATCAGTAAGTGTCGGCCGACATGATCTTTTCGAGAATGCTGTCGCGTTTTTGGCGGATCTCGGTTATGCGCGGGCCGGGATCGTCAGTGACGAATGTGGGCGGCAGCGTGAACGGGTCGATCTGAAGCGGGACACCTTCCATCTCGAGGCGATGGGCGATGATCTTTGAAATTAATTCCTGTTCGAATTCGCAGATATCAACGAATTTGACTCCGATTCCCGTGTGATCAAATCGATACAGAGCACGGCAATGGAGAGGAAGAAAATTACCATTTGGCAGCTCGATCTCCATCCGAAATTCATCGCCGATGTAGATATTCTCTTCCCAGCCGGTGAAACAGCCGCCGATGCTGATCTGCTGCAGGCGTGTTTCCTGCTTTTCACCGAACTTGGAATAAATGATCGCAGGAATATCGAGCGAGAATCTAATGTGCTGTCTTTGGTTTATCGACATTTTTGCGATCGAGCTAGTAAGGACTGCTCTTACCATTATCCTATCGATGCCCGGGCTTTACAAGCATTAAATACGAGAGCAGTGATTCAGTTCTGAGACTGGTAGATTTGAATGCCGTTGGCTTTAACCAATGGTATTTAAAGGAAAGATATTCCGGGCTTTAGCACAATTTTGATTTGGCTAAAGCCCGGAGGATACGAAAGTTCTCACTTGTCCGTTGCCTGCAGGTAACGGCAATACGAAGGAAATCTAGTTATTTGCTGCTTCGCTCTTTCCGCAGGTAGCAGCAAAGGCGTCGATCAGGTCCTGAGCGATCGTCAATGGCGGCCGGCCTTCGAGATCTTTTCGCTCAAACATTTTGACGAGTTCACCGTTCTTCAAAAATCCGATCGACGGCGACGACGGCATATAGCCTTTAAAGTAGTTGCGGGCTGTGTCAGTCGCATCGATATCGGCACCGGCAAAGACGGTAATAACCTTGTCCGGCTTGGCCTCACTGTTTTGCAACGCCATCGCGATCCCCGGGCGGACACCGCCGGCGGCACATCCGCAAACGGAATTGACGACGACCATCAGTGTGCCGTCAGTATTCTTGACCGCTTCGTCAACGGCCTCGGTGGTTTTTGTTTCCTCGATCCCAAGCTGGGCCAGTTCCTGACGCATTCCGTGAATCATTATTTCTGGATATGGCATATGTTTTTCCTAAAAAATAAGGCCGTTAAAGATACTTGACCTTTTTTTCAAGTATTGAATACATCGCCGCAAATGTCAAGTTTGTTACAAACCCCGGCCGCCGGTTTGCCCGTGCCCAAGCGATTCTCTAGAATTAAGGTTTCATTGGCTCTCGTAAGTCGTACCAATGGCATTTGAATGGCAATAGAGATCGAGAAAAAATACCGTTTGGACAAGAAACTGATCGTCGAACTGACCAAAAAGCTTGGCGAACTCGGCGCCACATTCTCCTACGAGACATTTGAGGAAAACTATCTGCACCGAGGCGGATTGCTCGACGGGAGAGCAGCAGTTTTGCGTGTTCGTAAGACTGACGCACGCACGACATTAACCTACAAGGAAAAGGTTCCGACCGAGAACGATTTCAAACACCAGATCGAATTCGAGACTGAAGTTTCGGACGTGAACGCTACCGAAGGCATTATCGAAAAGCTCGGCTACAAACTCTCGGTCATCTACGAAAAGCACCGCAAATCATGGCACTTTGGCAATGTCGAGGTAGTACTCGACGAGCTGCCGTTTGGCTATTACATGGAGATCGAAGGTGCGATGGAGGATATAGACGAGGTTGAAAAACTTCTCGGTGCGGACCAGCTTGAGCTGGAAACCCGTGGTTATCCGCGGTTGACGATCAAGTTCGGCAAGCTCGTCGATGGAGTTACAGAATCAAGGTTTGCCAAGAAGACAGCCGTCTAGGACGGTCCGTCCATTCCCACAAAACACATCTGAGAATCAAAGGCATTCTTTCCGCGATTGTGGATCTTTTCGTAGCTTCCATCCGAACGCAAGAGCCTAGCGTTAACATCATCACGAAGATAGGCGGCGAGAACCGTATCCTTTAGAAACGTACGTATTTCACTATCGAGGATCGGCGTCACGACCTCGACACGCCGGTCAAAGCTGCGGTGCATCAGGTCGGCGCTGCCAATGTAAACCTCTTCATCGTCGCCGCCGCCATTCGCGAAATAGAGAATGCGGCTATGTTCGAGAAACCGGCCGATGATAGACCGAACCCTGATATTCTCGGACATATCTTTCAGCCCCGGGCGAAGACAGCAGATTCCGCGAATGATCAGGTCGATCTCCACGCCGGCCTTCGACGCGGCGTATAGCTCTTTGATAAGCTGGCCGTCGGTGATGCTGTTGGCCTTTATAATGATGCGGGCTTCCTTACCGGCCAATTTCGTCCTACGCTCTCGACGGATAAGTGCGAGCAGGCGTTCACGGAGATTTAGCGGGGCAACGATAAGGCGTTTGTATCTATCCTGCTGTGAATATCCGGTAAGGAAATTGAAGAGGCTCGACGCATCCTCGCCGATCTCTTCGTCAGCCGTCAGTATGCCGAGATCTGTGTAGATCCGGGCCGTAACAGGATTATAGTTTCCGGTCGCGAGATGAACGTAGCGAACAAGACGGTCCTTCTCACGGCGCACGACAAGCAGCACTTTTGAGTGCGTTTTTAAGGTGGTGATCCCGTAAACGACGTGCACACCTTCATTTTCGAGCCGCCGTGCCCATTCGATGTTGTTACCTTCGTCAAATCGGGCCTTTAACTCGACGAGGGCCGTCACCTGTTTACCCAGACGGCTCGCCCGCATCAGGGAATTGACGATCGGTGAATCCTTTCCTGTTCGATACAGGCATATCTTTATGGCCTGCACATCGGGATCATCCGCTGCCTCGGCGATAAAATCCGTAACCGTGCTAAATGAGCCGTACGGATGATGAAGCAATACATCCTGCCGGCGGATGACATCGAAAATATTCTCCTGCTTCCGCAATGCCGGCGGCAAGACCAGCGGGATAGGCTTTTCTTTGAGAGCCGGGCGATCAAGCGAATAAAGCTGCATCAGATCGGGAATATCCACAAATCCATCGACTCGCTCGATCTCATCATCGCTCAGGCCGATGCCGGTACCGAGCAGCTTGACCATCTTAGGCGGCATAGCGGCCGCAACCTCGAGCCGCACCGGGAAACGGTCACGACGACGCTGCAGTTCTCGTTCGAGCGTTCGAAGCAGATCGCCGGCCTCATCCTCGCGAAGCTCGATATCCGCATCGCGGGTGACACGAAACAGAAACGGCTCGCTCAATTTCATGTGCGGAAAAAGCTCATGCACATTAGCGGCGACGACCTCTTCGAGCCATGCGTACCGCCCTTTCTTTTCGTTGATCGCGATCAGGCGCGGCACCGTCGGCGGCAGTTTGATGCGAATAAAACGCTTTTGCCGAAACAGGTGTTTGAGATTTGATTGCGTGAACGAGCGGTCCGGTTCGATAAAAAGGCCGAGGTTGATACTCAGATTTGATATGTACGGAAACGGATGACTCGAATCGACCGATTGCGGCGTCAGTATCGGGAAAAGGTTGTTGCGAAAGTATTTATCGAGCTGCCGCTTCTCTTTTGCGTTCAACCCGGTGTAAGACTCGACCGTGATCCCCGCTGTTTTTAGTGCCGGCAAAACAGTCTGATGCAGATACTCGACCTGCCGCTTGAGCATCGGTCTCAGACGTTTGTATATCTCGCTGAGCTGCTCGGTCGCCGTCATTCCGTCCGGTGAAAGTTCGCCGACGCCCTCGGCGATCTGCTCCTTAATGCCAGAAACGCGTATCATGAAAAACTCGTCAAGGTTTGTCGAGAAGATCGAGAGAAACTTCAAGCGCTCCAGCACAGGCAAGCCTTCGTCAGTCGCCTCTTCGAGCACATGTCGGTTGAACTCAAGCCAACTCAACTCGCGATTAAAGAACGGCTTGCCGTCAAACATCTCCCCGTTGGACTCGGAAGACTCGACGGTTTCGATAACCTTGGCAGCCTTGGCGTCAGAGTGGATCATACGTGGCGGGGTAGATTATATGGGAAGTGCAAGCCAACACAAAGAAAATCGATGTTAAATCTTTTGGTCAAAAATGTTACTCCGTACTCTTAACCGAAATGCTTCTCGGCTCGTCGCCATCACCGTCGATCGAGATCTTCGTGGTGCGGTTATCAAACTCACGATCACCGAGCCGGTCGGCCCATTCGATGATCGCAACCGCATTTGGGTCTTCAAGTATCTCGTCGAGGCCGACGGCCGTAACAATATCGTGCCCCGGATCGAGCCGCCAGAGATCGATGTGATAAACACTGAATCGCACCGTCTTATATAAATTGACCAGCGTAAAGCTCGGGCTTGTGACCTCGTCGATATCAAAATCGAGCGCATTCATGATGCCCTTGGTCAATAATGTCTTGCCGGCGCCTAAACCACCTGAAAGCAGGACAACCTCGCCGCCCGACAACGAACGCCCGATCTCCTCGCCGAGCTCGAAGGTCTCGCCGGGGGTGTTGCAGATCAACGGTTTGGTCATCCAACCTCCACACCGATCTGCGAGAACCACGAATGTTTATCCCAATAGCCTCGCTGCAGGACGATCTTGCCATCATGGAAATTGAAGAAACCGCAGCCCCGTATCTCGAAAGTCCGTCCGGTCGGCTCGATACCACCAAATTCTCCAAGAAACGTGCCGCCGCCGATCCATTCCCAAGCTGCCCAGTCGCCATCACCGATCAGGTTCTCGACAGTCGACCAAGCGTCAGGAAAGGCCCTGAAGAATATCGCGTTATCCGATTTGATCCGGTCCCAGCCAACCGCAGGCTCACCCGCCGCGATCTGAAAATTGATGGCATCCTCGGCATAACACGCCATGACGCGATCAAGATCACGTGCCTGAAAAGCCTCGATCCAATTCTGTAAAAGTGTTTTAGAATCAGCCATCAACTCTCCACTTACCATTTTTCATGATCCACTGAATAAGCCCGCCCTCTCCCGCCGTTCAACTCGCTGAAAACGTCAGCAAGACATTCTCTAACATCCGACGCTGTCATCACCCGTTTGCCATACCTTTTCTCGGCAACATCGCCCGCCATGCCGGCGACATAGACCGCAGCGACAACTGTTTCAAAAATATCGACATTCATCTTCGCGGCCTGTGCGACAAATCCGGCCAGGATACCGGTCAAAGTATCGCCGTTACCGGCTTTGCCGAGGCCGGCATTGCCCGTCGGATTGACGACAACACGGCCATCCGGCGAGCCGATGAGAACGCGTTCGCCTTTGAGAACGAGGATGACATTGTTCTTGATCGCGAAATCGCGGACAGCGGCGACGCGATCTTTGATCACTTCCTTGTCTTCGGTGCCGAGCAGCCGCATGAACTCGCCTTCGTGTGGTGTGAGAATGAGCGTTGGGTCTACGGCATCGGTGTCCTTACTTCGTGCGGGCCTCTGCAACGCGGGCCGCCGCAACACCCCGTCAGGCGGGTTGCAGAACCATAATGCTCCGGCATCGATTATCACGGGCTTTGTTCGCTCATCGACGATCTTACGGATCAAGGCCTCGACGCCTTTGTCCGTTGCTGACAAGCCACATCCAACCGCGATCGCATTCGCTCCGCTCAACATTTCAACGCTCTCGGCAAATGCATTCTCAGATATCTCGCCGCTTTCATTCTCAGCGATCGGCCGAACGATCACATCCGGCAACGTCCGCGGCGCGACCTCGCCCTTAACCGACCTCGGAACAGCCAATGTCACCAGGCCAACACCCGAACGCATCGCCGCGTTCCCCGCCAAGACCGCCGCTCCGGAATAGCTTTCGGAACCGGCGATCAGTAACGCGTGGCCGCGTTTGTTTTTATAAGAATCATCGGAAAACTTAGTTTCTTCGATCCAATCTTCTACGTCCTCGTATTCAGTGAGGTACAACTGGGAGGCCTGAGAGTTGATCAGTTCCATCGGCGAACCGATATCTGCAACAACGAGTTCCCCATTTAGGGCCGCAGCGTTCGGCAAAATATTTCCGGGTTTTGGAGCAGTAAATGTCACAGTCACATCGGCCCGAAAAGGCTCGGCAAGCATCTCGCCGGTATCCGCATTGAGGCCGGTTGGGATATCAACGGCCACGTTTAATCGCTGCGTAGGCAATGCCCCTTCGTTTGTAAAATTAATGTCATGAATAACGTTGTAAAGCCATATGTCTATCGGCCGCGTCAGACCTGTGCCAAAAATAGCATCAACAAAAACGTCACATTCTTGACCGGTGCTCATATAAAATTGCACCCATTGTTCCTTCGTTTCGATTTCCCGAAGTTCCCCGAAGTTACTCATGTAAACATCGTCAAATTCAAAGTCTTCGCTACAAAGAACCCCAAAGTTTATTCGAGCGTCTCCCTTGGTCTCTTTGATCTTTCCAAACACGAGAACATCGACGGAAGCCCCTTGAATCGCAAGTATCCGAGCCAACGCAGCTCCGTCGCCGCCATTGTTCCCCTTTCCGCAAAGAATCAATACTGACTTACCTTCCACCGAACCGCCGAGTTTTTGGGTAATAACGTCCGCTACGCTCTGGGCGGCATTTTCCATCAACAGAATTGACGGAATGCCGTAGCGTTCGGTCGTCAGACGATCGACCTCTCGCATTTGGTCGGCTGTGAGAACTTTTTGCATCGATCTCAATCTTACACAAGAAATTTAGCCACGAATAACACGATTACCACGAATAAGCGTCATTTCTATTTGGCGCACTTTCGCGCATTTCGCGGGCAACCAAAAAAAGGGCCGCATCGTCTCGCTACGATGCGGCTTCAGACTTATTGGAGATTGTAGAACAGACCTTCGGCCGAAATTCACGGCGGTAAATGTTTGCCACTGTGCTCTTACACGCTTTTTCTTCCGTTCTTTATAAAGAAACGGCCATTGGGCGCGTGGTTCCAAAAAATAAATGGTGATCCCGGGTGGATTCTAACCACCGACCTTCCGCTTAGGAGGCGGACGCTCTATACAGCTGAGCTACGGGACCGTTTTGTCAGAACCACCTGCGTCAGCGGGTGGCCTGCGGGTTGAATTGAAATGACGTTCGTGCCCACCGCTTACGCAGCGGGTTCTGACTAACTATCGTAGTGTATCAATGACCGGACATCATAGCCATCGAACTTGCTGCGGCCACCGAGGAAATCAAGTTCGACGACGAATAATAGTCCGGCAACGACGCCGCCGACGCTTTCCACGAGGTCGCAGACGGCGCGTGCGGTGCCGCCGGTTGCGAGCAAGTCGTCAACGATCAGCACGCGATGGCCTTCGCCGACGGCGTCTTTGTGCATCTCGAGCGTGTCCTGGCCGTATTCGAGGTCGTATGAGATCGAGACTATCTCCGCGGGTAGCTTTTTTGGTTTGCGAACGGGAATAAATCCACAGCCCAGTTGGTACGCGAGCGGCGTTGCAAAGATAAATCCGCGAGATTCAACACCGATGATCGTGTCGATCTGCATACCACGGCATTGTTCGGTCAACGCGTCGATCGTGCCTTCGAGACCTTCAGGATCTTTCAAAAGCGTCGTAATGTCGTAAAAATTGATACCATCGATCGGAAAATCAGGCACCTCGCGAATGAGCTTTCTCAAATGTTCCATTGTTATCTGTCTATCCTAATCTTTCTATTCTAAATGTTGAATACAGACCGCTTGGTTCAACAACCAATTCCTCGACACCGGCAACACGCGAATGCGTCGGCCCGGCCGCGAGATCCAGTCTAAATCCGTTCACAGCCTTTTCGCTGCCCTCGGCCAGCAATTCGACCCGTCCATCAGCCAGATTCATAACATAGCCGCAAACCTGATGCCTGCCCGCCGATCGCTGCGCGAAATAGCGAAAGCCGACGCCCTGAACTTCTCCGCTAACAAAAAATCGTCTCGCTATCATCCGGCTGACTGCAAAAAGTAATTTTGCAGTTTTGGAACGCGATGTGCAACTTACTCAGGCAATACGCCCGAAGATTTACAAAAGCGTGATTTAGTGTAAGAATTGCCGTATGTCGAGGCCTACTCTTTCTCTATTATTTGTTCTTTTCGGCTGCCTTGCAGCCATTGGACAACAGCGGCCTCTGATAACGGACGACATCGATATCACGCCGCCCGGCAGGATCGAGATCGGCGCCGGCGTCGATTTTTATCAGGACGCAAAATTCCCGCTCTCAGGCATCAGGGGCGATCTGACGCGGATCGCCGACATTCGTATTCGGCAGGGATTTGCCGCGAACGTAGAACTTCAGATCGAAGGTACCCTGCATCAGTATGTTGCGATCAATTCGCAAACCCTCTCGGCAATACCGCTGACCGTAACGGGCAACTCGACCAACGATTTTGACGATTTCACTATTTCCGCAAAAATAAAGCTCCGAAGCGAGACCAAACGTTTACCGGCTATTGGCTTGAAATTTGGCTACCAGATGCCAAATACCGACCAGGCGAAAGGCATCGGCACCAACCAGATCAATATCTTTTCCAAGATCATCGTACAAAAGAAATTCGGAAGCGTCGTTGGCGGCACGTCGAAGTTGAATACATACGGCAACATCGGCCTCGGCATCATGACCGCTCCTCTAGAACGTTTTACACAGAACGATGTATTTCTGTATGGCCTCGCCGGCATTTACCGGCTGACTGGCAATATCAATATCGCAAGCGAAGTAAACGGCAGATTGAACACCCGCAGCGGAGCCGCTCCGCTCGGCACCGAGAGCGTCGGACAATTCCGAATCGGTGCTCAGATCAAGGCGTCGGGATTGAGATTTGATACAGCGGCGGCCTTTGGCCTGACAAAATTCAGCCCGCGAACCGGCATCACATTTGGCGTAACCTATCAATCCGGAAAGATCTTTTCCCCTGCGCAATAGCTAGATATTTATCGGCGAATTCCCTTTGCCCAACATCGGCGCGGTCCTGATGGCCTCGGTCACGAAAGCCTTGGCAATTCGTACCGATTCCGACAAGCTTTTCCCAAGAGCAAGATTTGCCGTTATCGCCGCCGCGAGTGTGCAGCCCGTACCGTGTGTAGCCGTAGTGTCAATGTAATCGCTCTCAAAGATCTCAACATCAGTTCCCGTAAATAGATGATCGACCGCTTTCCTTGACTCCTCATTCACGGCGTGTCCGCCCTTTATCAGCAATTTCTGCGCTCCGAGCGACCGCATTATCGCTGCGGCTTTGTGGATATCCTCGTTCGATCTGATCGACATTCGGGCGATTCGCTCAGCTTCCGGAATGTTTGGCGTGATAACGATGGCTAACGGAAACAGGTTTTCGATCAGAGCATCAAGTGCGGCATCATCGATCAGGTCAAAACCTGACGTTGAACGTACGACCGGATCGACGACGAGATTCTTGACGTTTCGTTCGCTCACGATCGCTGCGACCATCTCGATGATCTCGCGTGTCGGGAGCATTCCGGTCTTAACGGCGGCGATCTCGTAATCGTCAAATACCGGATCAATTTGCCGGCGGACCGTTTCGGCCGATTCGTGTACGGCCCCAAAAACCCCGGTCGTATTCTGGAATGTCACAGACGCGGCCGCCGCTGCAGCAAAACACCCGAAGGCCGAAAAGGTCTTGATATCGGCGATGACTCCGGCTCCGCCAGACGGATCGAGCCCGGCGATAGTCAAGCAGACAGGTGGCTTTGCACGTGTTGGTTCCAGGTCATTCATTTGCGCAGCGTTTTCATTATCGACCTCATCGAGATCGGGTCGTTCAGTGCCCGGATCGCGGCAAAACCGCTCGCACCGGCAGCTAGAACAGCATCAACATTCATTTCATCGATGCCGCCTAGGGCGAGGACCGGAAAAGGTTTGAGTCTATCGCAAACATAGCCAAACTGCTCTATACCAATTGGTTCGCCTTTACCGGGAGTCGAAAACACAGGCCCCAAAACCGCAAAATCGGCACCGCGTCTTGCGGCCTCCGCTGCGGCTTCGATCGAATGGACAGAAACACCGATCAGTAGCCCTGATGGAAACTTATTGCGGATAACCTCTGGCGGCAGCGAGTTTGCAGTCAGATGAACACCATCGGCACCAGCCGCGACGGCAATATCGGCTCGGTCGTTTACTAATAATTTTGTTGCTGTTCCACGTGTGATCTCTTCGGTCGCCTCGACAAGTTCGCAAAGCAAACGTGCGGGGAGCCTTTTCTCGCGAATCTGGACCATTGAGATACCCTCGTCAACGGCGATCCGAATTATGTCGAGGATCTCCACGCTTGCAGCGTCAAAGTTCATCGCTGTCGCCTCGCCCTTTGTAATCAGGTATGAAAGTGGTGTGGCGAGGTTCACGGCTTTTCAGAGGGGTTGCCGCCCTCGAGCATTTTGACGCTCTGATTGAAATGGGCCATTTCCCAAACAGCGATCAGGATGTTGAGTACGCCAAGGCCGGTCACCGCGCCGCGAAACCATGTGGAAGCAACTGTTTTCTGTAAAATCGCTGCCCCTGTCTTGTCCGCCAGGAATACGAGCAGAGCGTTCTCACCCCATGGACCAAAGAGGGCATCCCACGGAGCAAGTATCAAATACAGGCCTAACAGCAGGCACAGAATGATAAAAAAAATGACGGTCAGGCGTTCAACCATACCGTCAAAGTATAACTCTTACCGTATTTTGAGCCCAAATCGTGTGCTAACCAGCTACGAGATTCTTCACCCGCTGGCCGACATCACGAAAATCGACATTCTCAGCGTATACCATTTCAAAGTATTTCATTGCCGCCTCCTCGTCACCGTCTGCCTCATGTGCGAGTGCCAGTTCATACCAGATGCCGTGATGCTCTTCGTCGGAGATACCGGCGGTCTCGAGCGCACGACTTAGCCACGTAATGGCATGATTCGCTTTGCCGTTTTGAAGAAAGCAGTGGCCAAGCAGATTTGCACAATAGAAGAAACGCCGGGACGGGTCGTTTGGCGTTGTGAGATTTGCCGCATCCTGAAATTCGCGTATCGCGTCTTCCATCAATCCCATTTCCTGATATGCAATGCCCATTTGGAAGTGCGTTTCGTAATCGTCGTCAGGAGCCACGGTTTCGGTGTCTTCGAGCCCGAATTCCGACCTGATCTCGTCGATGCCGAGAGTACCCGCAACGACCTCTTCCACTTCTGACCCAAGGTCAAGGTTAACCGCCTGAGCGACCGGTTCGGCGCCGATGCGGCTTCTCAGCTCAGCGATCTGAGGCAGGTCGCCAAATTCCGCGCCAAGCGCGGCAAGAGCTTTTTCTGCCAGCTCGTAATAATCGTTCTCGATATAAAAGGTGATGCTTTCGATCTCTTTCTGCAGCTTCTGTATCGCTGCGTGCGATAGGCCGCCTGAGTCTGACGAATCTCCGTTCGACGTAAGTTGGACGGCTGCAACGGCACCTTCAACGATCTCGGCTTCGACCACATCCCCGTTCCGTTCGAAACCATCTGCCAGGACCGCTTCAAAGTCTCTGACCTCGGCCGCCGCACCATTTGCTTCCGGCTCATCGCCCTTGAATAAACTCACGTCCACGGGATCGTCCGAAAAGCCATGCTGCTCGTTGATCTCGCTGAGCCGATCGCGATACCGAGTCTCATGGGGCCTCATCACCACTAGCTGGGCCAGAGCATAACGCTCATCGTCAAGCGATTCTTTTGTTGCTGCCGCGGCGTAGAGCCTTTCGAGTGCAAGGCGAATTCCGTTCTCATCGTTGAGCCATGAGTTGTATCGGACGAGCAGTCGCAAACCGGAAAGCTGCGATGGATCATTCTCCAGGATCTCATTGATCCATTTACCGCACTCGTCCGACTGGCCGCCCGCGAGCAGATACTCGGCCGACATCGTCAGAATACGTGCCGCAGAATCCGGATCGTTGACGTTCAAATAGATTCGGATCAGATCGAGGAACTTCGGATAGTTTGCCGGCTCGATCTCCACGAGTTTAATAACCGCTTTCTCGGCACCGGCAGCATTTTGTGAATCGATACAGCACTCGATCAGAAGGTAGAGCACGTCGCGATTGTACGGCTCGTTCTCCATGATCTCTTCTAGCAGATGCGCAGCTTTCATCGCACGACCGAGAGCGGATTGAGCCTTGACGAGGCCGTTGAGAATTCTGAGATCGGTCGATTTTAGGTCGAAACCCTTCATCAGGGCGCGGATCGCTTCTTCGTGCTTGTTCTGACGGCTAAAGCGTGCACCCGCCTCGGCATATGCCTCGACGGCATCGTCGCGTTGCCCCTCTCGAATATACGAATCCGCCAGATTCAGGCACACGTCCGTGTTGTTCGGATCGAGCAGAGCGATCTGTTTGTACATCGCCAAAGCCTCAAGGCGGCGGCCATGCTTTTGGTAGTGTTCTGCGAGAGTCGTATAGTGAGACCGCGCTTCGGAGAGCGAACCTTTGCCCTTGTGCAGCTCGGCCAGTTTGGCCGAAACGTCTATAGAATCGGGCTGAATGCGCGAGACCTTGTTGTAAATTGCGATGGCCTTTTGGGCGAATCCCTGCTTGTTGTAGTGTTCGGCAACCTGCATGTAACAGTTGACCGCATCGCGTTTCTCCGAGTTCTTGGCCAATAGATCGCCAAGCATATTCAGCGTCGCGATATCGCGTGGATCATTCTCTACCACCATGCGATACTCGGCGATCGCCGCACGGATCTTGCCCTGCGCGACATATCGCTCTGCATTTCGCATCGCTTTTCCTTTGTCGAAACTCATTTTATGTAATGCCAGGGCACGAGATCGGTGGTCTGCCAAGCACGCCGCTGAAGGGTCTGTTTATGAAAGGGGTGCACAGGTTTAGCCCAGTCGAACCTGTAGATAAAATTTAGCACGCACGACCCTTAGTGTCAATGTTTTTTGGCATTGTGTATACTGTTTTAACATAGTCTATGCCCTGCCGGTTTTGATTTTTCGCTCGAGTTTCCTTAGTCTTAGTTTTCGGCACTCGTTTTATGCAGGCACTCATACTCGCCGGTGGAAAAGGTACGCGGCTTAGGCCCCTGACGGTTTACACCCCAAAACCGATGGTTCCAGTTCTCAACCGTCCGTTTTTGCTCTATCAGATCGAAGTTCTGAGGAAGGCCGGCATTGAGGACATCACACTCTCGCTCAGCTACCAACCGGACAAGATCCAGCAGATCCTGGGAAATGGGTCGGATTTTGGTGTCAACCTGAGATACGTCACCGAGCCGAGCCCGATGGGAACTGGCGGGGCATATAAGTTTGCTTCGGAAACGATCCGCGAAACGACCGTCGTGTTTAACGGTGACATCCTGACCGATCTCGATATTGGTAAACTGCTCGAGTTCCACGCATCGAGGAACGCGGCGGCGACTATTACGCTTGTTCGCGTAGACGACCCGACGCGATATGGCGTCGTGCAGATCGATGCTGAGCAAAAAGTAACAAGTTTTGTGGAGAAACCGAAGCCCGATGAACTTGCGGGTCTCGCCACAAATACAATAAACGCAGGAATTTATGTCCTCGAACCGGAAATATTGGAGCTGATCGCTAAGGACGAGAACCGTTCGTTTGAATACGATGTGTTTCCCGAGATCCTTGAGCGCGGGCTGCCCTTTTATGCTTCGGTGATCGAGGACGAATACTGGCTCGATATTGGAACCCCGGCGAGCTATTTGAAGGCTCATCACGACTTTCTGAGCGGCAAGATCGCCGGGCTCGAAGACAGCAGTTCCGCGGATTCTGATGTTGCCACCCGTGCCGAGATCGACCAGGTCTCGGTGATCGGCGAGGGCTGTGTTATTAAGCCCGGAGCCAGGATCGTAAATTCCGTTATCGGTGCGGGCGTGCATATCGAAGAAAAAGCAGGTGTCGAAAATTCGGTCATTTGGTCGCATACAAGGATCGCAAGCGGTGCCGAGATCACCGCATCGATCATTGGCAGAAGCTGTCACATCGGCCGCAATGCGATCGTCGGTGAAGGTTGTGTTCTCGGTGACAAAACAACCCTGACCGACTACACAAAGGTCTAAAATGCCCGAACTACCAGAAGTCGAAACGATCTCCCGTTCATTGGACACGTTGGTCCAAGGCAGGACGATCGTCACTGCCGAGCTTCTGCGACAGCGTCTCGCACCTGATTCCCCAGCGAAAGATTTTGCCAAGCTCTTAAAGAATAGAAACATAAACTTTGTCCATCGCCGCGGAAAACATATCCTGTTTGATCTCGGTGGCGGCTTGACGCTGATCGTGCATCTCAGGATGAGCGGCCGCTTCTCGCTTTTGCCGGGCGAGCGTGAAAATCCAAAATTTACTCATGCCGTTTTTAATCTCGGCGATGACCAACGGCTTGTCTTTGACGACCAACGGCACTTTGGCCTGATGAAGATCGTTGCAACACCTGACCTACACGAGGCAAAAGAACTAAAAAAGCTTGCTCCTGAGCCATTCTCTGATGAATTCTCCGTAGACTACTTTCATCGTGTTCTCAGATCGTCGAAACGCAGCCTCAAGGAGGTCTTGCTCGATCAGACAAAGGTTTGTGGTGTCGGAAATATCTATGCGTCAGAGGCAATGTTCGCCGCCGGTGTTCACCCGGCATTACGAGCAGATAAGCTGTCAAAACCCCGCTCCGCCGCTCTTCACGAAAGCGTTCGAGCGGTCCTGGCCGAGGCGATAAATTACGCGTCGAATCTCGTTGTAGATCCCGAAAATCTCGAAGGTAACTACTTCTCCGGCAGCGCCGATCCAACGTGGCTCGTGTACGACCGCGAAAATGAGCCTTGCCGCAATTGCAAAACGCCCATCGTTCGGATAAAACAAGGAGGACGCTCGACATATTTCTGCAAACAATGCCAACGTCGTTAATGTCCGAACCACCTGCGATAGCGGGTGGTTGAATGTACACTGAGATCATTTATGAAACAACGAATTTTTTCTCTGCTGATGATAATTGCTGCCACATCTCTTGCAACCGCAGCCTCAACTCCATTCTGCGCCTGCTGTGCCGAGCCCGGCACATACAGCGTATCGACTAGACCGATGGCCGCGTATGAGCGGGGTCTGCTCAAGGATATGAAATTCGGCCCGGCCGCCAATCTCTACACGACCCCGGCAAGTTACGACGATATCAAAGGGATCGTGGACGTTATTAAGGAGTTTGAAAAAACCTCCGAGGGTGAATTCGATATCGTTGATGCATTCACGGGTTTGACGTGGACGCTGAATTTCATGACCGAAGGCGAACGAAAAGGCTCGCTCGTGCTGCCGAGGCCAACTCTGTTGACATCGCGAAAAATACACATTCCCGATAACACCTCTGCAGAGGCAAACGTCGTGCTCTACAAAGAGTGGACCTTTAACGGCACCGTTCGCACCGGCACCGGATTCTTCCGCCGCGATATCGCAAAACCTACGAAATACACATTGATCTTTCAGGGCCATGGCAATAATTGTGACAATGCCGAGGATTTCACAAATTGGCGGCTCGAAGTCACCGGATCGAGAGCGGACTACGCATTTTTTGGAAAGATGAAAGTTGCGGCAAGCGCTCCATAGTAATGTGGCTTGACAGTACAAACGCAAAGGAACATCATCTACATAGAATTCGTGGTGAGTTAGTGCGACTTGCGACCACGTTAAATAATCCGCTAAACAGCTAACAGACATCTCGATCACGAAAAAGTCTCGCTGTTTTGGCGAGACTTTTTCAGTTCAGAGTGCAAGCTTTAGCTTGTATCTTCACTGACAGCACAAGCTAAAGCTTGCAATCTGAACATCTGACTATGAAAAACTTTCGCGATCCTCTCGATACCGACCACATCTACGTCTTTGACGGAGCGATGGGAACGCGGCTTTATGACAAAGGCGTTTATATCAATCGCAGCTATGATGAGCTGAACACCACCGCTCCCGACTTGGTTCGCGAGGTGCACGAGGAATACGTAGCGGCGGGTGCGGATATTATCGAGACCAATACTTTTGGAGCTACGCGTCATAAATTGCAGTCTTACGGACTGGAGAGCAAGCTTCGGGATATAAATATTGCTGCGGTCAAACTTGCTCGTGAAGCCGCCGGGGAAAAGGTCTTTGTTGCCGGTGCGATCGGCCCGTTAGGATTGCGAATGGAGCCGTATGGCCCGACTTCGTTTGACGAGGCGAAGGAGATGTTCAAAGAGCAGGTCGATGCCCTGCTTGAGGGCGGCGTAGATCTTTTCGTACTCGAAACCTTCTCGGAATTGCCCGCGATCGAACAGGCGATCCGGGCTGTTCGCGAACTCAGCGATCTGCCCATCGTTGCCCAGATGACGATCCAGATGGATGGCAACACGACCTTTGGCACAACTCCTGCGGCATTTACAAAACGTCTCGACGAACTCGATGTCGATGTCATCGGCCTCAACTGCGGCATGGGCCCGAACCACATTCTCAACGCCCTCGAAAAGATGCGTGCCGTTACGTCGAAGCCGCTTTCCGCTCAGCCGAATGCAGGTTTGCCGCGTGATGTACAAGGCCGCCAGTTCTATATGGGCTCGCCGGAATACATGGCGGAATTTTCGCGGCGGTTCGCTCAGGCCGGAGCGAAGTTTGTCGGCGGCTGCTGCGGTACGACGCCAACCCACATTAAGATCATCTCCACCGCCATCCGTGCCGACAGCCCGCGTCAAAGCGCCCGATCTTTCGTTAAACAGCCAGCATCGGTGCTTGAGCTTAAACCGGAAGACGTCCGGGTCGTGCCGCCCGAGGAGCGTTCGCGTTGGGCGGCGAAGATCGCTCGCGGAGAATTTGTAACATCGGTCGAGGTCTTGCCGCCCAAGGGCTGCGATGCTCAAAAAACTCTCGACAGCATTCGGCTGCTCAAAGATGCCGGCGTTGACGGCGTAAATATTCCTGACGGCCCGCGTGCTCAGACCAGAATGTCCGCCCAGGCGACCGCCGTGCTCGTCGAACGCGAGATCGGCATCGAGGCCGTGCTCCACTATTGCTGCCGCGACCGCAACCTGTTGGGAATGATGTCGGATCTGCTCGGCGCCGCTGCTTTGGGTCTGCATAATCTGCTTATCATCACGGGCGATCCGCCAAAGATGGGGCCGTATCCCGACGCTACCGCGGTTTTCGACATCGATGCCATCGGCCTGACAAACATGGCCAATAAGCTCAACCATGGCCTCGATCTGGGTAATAATCCGATCGGAAAGCCCACCGCGTTCTCGCTCGGAGTCGGTGTAAATCCGGGAGCAGTGAATTTAGATGAAGAGATCCGCCGCTTCGAATGGAAGGTCGAAGCCGGCGCCGAATACGCGATCACGCAGCCGGTTTTCGACACGGAGCAGCTAATGCGATTTCTCGACAAGATCTCTCATGTCCGAATTCCGATCGTAGCCGGCATCTGGCCGCTTATCTCTTTTCGCAACGCAGAATTCATGCATAATGAAGTTCCTGGCGTAAACGTGACCGCCGACATCCTCGAACGCATGCGTTTGGCCTCCGATACGAGCAAAGAAACCGCGCGGGACGAAGGTATCGCCATCGCTCGTGAATCTTTGCTCGAAGTAAAGGATTCTATTCAGGGCGTCCAAGTGTCCGCCCCGTTTGGGAATGTAAAATATGCTTTACAGGTGTTTGAGGCACTGGATGATTTTAAAGGCGAGTGCAAAGTGATCTGAACGCCCGAGGAATTTTGAGTCCCAAAAAGTCAGAATCCCGTGTGTGAGCCGGCCGCTTTGGGATGGGAGTTGGAGTGAGTCCCTGGAATTCTCCTGGCGTCTTCTTTGCGTCCTTTGCGGTCTTTGCGTTAAATCTCTGATCTCACGCAAAGCTCGCCAGGTTCGCAAAGGGGACGCAAGAAAAGATGAGTCCCAAACACCAACTGTGGGTACGTTCTTCGGGCTAAAGCCCGGGGCCTTTTGGCAGAACTGCCCACCGCTCGCTAAAGCGAACGGCAATTACTGTGTCCCTGGAACTTCAAAGATCGTGTGTCCTGGAATTCTTGTTGCGTTTTCTTTGCGTCCTTTGCGGTCTTTGCGTTAAATCTCTGTTCTTACGCAAAGCTCGCCAGGTTCGCAAAGGGGACGCAAAAAGACGTGAGCCCAAGAATCTTTGCCGGATCATGAGTCCCTGGAATTATCTTGGCGCCTTCTTTGCAGCCTTTGCGGTCTTTGCGTTAAATCTCTGTTCTCACGCAAAGCCGCTAAGGACGCAAAGGGCTTGAGTCCCAAGGCCCGCGTCGAACTGCTTTCCAAATTTAGTTTTCAAAGAACAAGTTAGTGTTGGACTGTGCGTCCGCGAGTTTCGAACAATGGTCATTCCCTATGGAATCTGGGTGAGCCGCGGGCGAGATCTGGGCGTGAGAGGTTCGAAAAGAGAGGTGCAAAGGTTTGTTTCGGCTCAGTGTGTTTATTTCGTGTTGCAGTCGTCGGCGAGAGACCAATGCCCTTACTTCGTGCGGGCCTCTGCAACGCCGCATACCAAGGCATCGATTCATTCTCGATCAGGTCAAGAAAGCTCACCGGCTCGTCAGCCGCGTTTGTTTCTGGCCTTTCGATATACGAATAAGAATACCCGGGCCCGAATCGGCTCTCAAGCAGCACGTCGAGAACGCTTTCGACGTAGGCCAGCTTCTCGTCAAAAGCCATTCGCGGCATTCGGATGGAGTGAGGTTTCGGGCCGTTGAGAGCAGTTCGATCGCAGATGTGACACGTGTTCATANNTATAACGATCCGCCGATAATGTAGCATTCCGCCGATAATGCAGCGATCCGCCGATATTGTCGCGGTCCGCCGATAAGGGCAGCTTGTCTGATGATGAAAAAGCGAATCAGTGGGCCGGATCGATTGGCTAGGATCAGGCCTTGTCGAGGACGAGGCCGCTTTTTTCTTTTAGAAGGGAATCGAGCGAACGGGCATCGGCTTGACGATTCTTGAGCAGTGCTTCGGCGAGTTCGAAGAGTGGTGCGGGGATCTCGGCGATCTCGTTTTGTTCGTTGCTGATGTCTGTTTGCGGGTAGTGAGAATAAAACTCGACCTCGGCCGAGCAGAATTCGCATGACCTGAGATGGCGGCTGATCTCGCCGCCGCGTGGGTTTGGCGTCTCGCCTTTTTGAAAGTCAAGCAACTCGTGTGACGAGGGACAATCTTCGTTTTTGCAGAAACCTGTCTTCTTGGATGCAAACATAGCTATACTATTCTACCTGGGTCGTCACAGTCCACGGGCGGGCATGTCTGATGACAGACTTATCTTTGTTACATCAAAAGTAAATCTGTAATGGCCACCACCTTCCAAAACTCATATTATAAATTCACCGAAAAGCCGAGGGATGCCGTCGGATTCGGCCCTGACGTGTAAGTAACTGTATTAAACACAGCATTTATAGAAAGTGTATAAACAATATACAACATTACAAAAAATGGTTGTGTAAACTGCAAGAAATTGTTACTATCTTAAATGTAGGAAGTGAGAGGCATCCATCTCACGACTACTAACCAGATCGCATTGCTGCTCGGCAAAAGGATCACGCCAAACTTTCTACCAAACAACAATCGCGTAGTCGAATTTGAATCGCAACCCCAGGCAAGGGTGTGTGCATCGAAAGCCGGATCTTTTTGTACGCTGAAGGCGGACGAGATGCAATCCACAGATCATTCTTCGACGGCGATCCCACAGGACAACTACGATCGGAAAGGCTGATTTATGAATGAAGTTAAGACAAAGGAACGGCTGCCACGCTCGATCCAAAACAAGCAGGTCAAGGTCGGCAAGTGGAATGATAGTCTGAAGACCTCAGACGTCAACCAGATCTGGACGGAACTGCACCGGATCGTCTCATCACACCCTTTGGTGAGGGCGTCAAAACGTGCCGGCTTTCTCGTCGAAGAAGGCAAATACAACGCATACACCGACCTGACGCAGGAGCTTTTTGTAGCACTCCTCAGTAAGGATCGCTTTCAGCATTATATCGATACGGGGATGTCCGACCCTGAGATCGAGGCCGAGATCAGTCAGATAGAGCTGACCAATATGCTCACGGCCGAGCTGCGCAAACGCTATCCGGAATCGTACCGTCTGGCACGCCGTATCTCGACACTTATCCAGACGGGCGAGCGATTCAAAAGATTTGACAACGTTGATAACCCCGAGGCCCATCGCCGTCTGGCCGATCGGCTCTACGGCCTGTCCGAGTGGACCTACGCAAAGTCTCGCAAGGACGTTCAGGAAATGGACGAACGTGTAAAAGCTGTTTCGTTCTACGGCCGTGACACCCGCATGGTCGGCTGTACCGGCGATGCTCAGATCGTTATCAGCAATCCTGAACTCGAAAAACTGATCGTCCGCGTCTTTAAGGCGATAGATTCGCCGGTCGATGTTCGCAGTCTGCGGTCCTTTGTCATGTCGCGTCTGCCGATCATGGATATTCACCTCGTACCTGTCGGCAGCGGCAGTGGTGACGGAGACGACGATGATCGGATGCCATTCGAATTTACCGACAACCGAGAGACGCCCGAGGAAGATCTACTGCGTAACGAAGCCGAGGTCGCGGCAGCCGGATTTGTCGATGGTTTTCTAGGCACATTAAATAAGTCGGTTCGCGGCAAGGCCAAGCAGTACGATCGCATGATAAACGTTCTTTGGCATTGTTACCTGATATCCGACAGCGGCACGCAGCTTGAGGTTGCAGAGATGCTCGGCGTTTCCGATTCGCTCGTGTCCGATTATCGTAAAAGGATCGAGGTGAATTTGCAGCAGCTTACTTTTAACGGGGTGAACGAGGCCCGCCGATTCGAGAAAGCTCTCAAAACCAAAGTTCGCGATATGATCACGATCGAGAGAGAAGGCGTTGCAGTCTAATCAACGCAACCGTAAAGGACGGCTCGTATGATATTGGACGCTGCAAATGTCTCTTCAAAGATCAAAAGACAAGGATTACAAGCCGCTTTCAGCATCTTCTAAGAGTGCTGGCGGAGCGGGCGCTCAATCGCCGCTCAAACCCCGCGGAGCGGGCAGCGAAGCAACGGCTGCCGAACCTCAGAATCTAATTAACCTCAGCTACAGCTACGGTGAGAGCCGCGATGAGACGGCCGCAACACATGTTTCACGAGCGTCGTCGGATTTGAATGAAGCCCCGCAGGTGCCTGAAGATGAGGCTGGCGCCGTCGGGCCCGACGCCACGGTGATCAGCGTCGAGATGCCGACAGCGGCAAAGCCATCGCAGAAAATCGCTCGTAAAGCTAAACAAGAAGAAAAAGATAACAAACTACTCGGTAATGACCGCTGGCTCGTTCGCAACGGGCACGTCTTTACGTTCATTGGCCTGTATCTGTTCTCGATCATGGTGCTCTTTCGTCCGTATGAGATCGTCCCGGGCATGGCCTTTTTGACCGGGACGGCATTCTATTTTGCTATAGCAACACTGGCAATTTATCTGCCGAGCCAACTAGCCGCCGAGGGCAATCTGACGATCTTTCCTACCGAGGTCAAGGCGATACTCGCGATGACGCTGATCGCCCTTTTCACGATACCGATCGCCAAAGACCCCGGCCTTGCATGGGAAACGTTTGACGATTCATTCAGTAAGGCAGTTGTCATTTTCGTCGTCATGGTCAATGTCGTGCGAACGCGTTCCCGTCTGATGAACATGATGTGGTTGTCATTCGGCATCGGCATTTATCTCAGCATCGCGGCGTTGAATATGTACATGAAAGGGCAATTCAACGTCGAGGAATACCGGATCGCGGTCGATGTCGGCGGCATGTTTGGGAATCCGAACGAGATGGCGATGCACCTTGTGATGATGACGCCGATCGCCATCGCACTCGGCATTGCGGCCCGTGGAGCAATTTGGAGAGGCATATATTTTGTCATGGCCGCACTTTTTGTCGCGGCAAATATGGTCACATTCTCGCGTGGCGGTTTTCTCGGGCTGATCGCCTGCCTTCTGGTCCTCGCATGGAAGGTCGGCCGTAAATATCGCCTCAAAGTAGCGATCGCATCAATCTTTGCCGGCGCGATCGCGATGGTCGCTGCGCCCGGCAACTATGGCCTTAGAATGCTCTCGATCTTTATTCCCGGCCTTGACGCCGTTGGCTCAAGCGATCAGCGGCAGGAACTGTTGATACGCTCGCTATTGGTTTCGGCTCGAAATCCGTGGGGCATCGGCATCGGTAATTTCCCGATCGTTGGAGTGCGCAACCTGCAATCTCACAATGCATTTACACAAGTCTCGGCAGAACTCGGAATTTTAGGGCTTATTGCCTATTTAGTCTTTATGATCTCGCCGTTTCGCAAGCTCGGTGCGATCGAGCGTAAACTTTTTGCCTCAGATGACCATAGCTGGTACTACTATCTCTCGATCGGCCTGCAAGCGAGTATCGTCGGTTATCTGGTCTCGAGCTTTTTTGCGTCGGTGGCATACAATTGGTTTATCTATTATCTGATCGCATATGCAGTAGCATTTCGTCGGATATATCGTGTTGAAACAGAGTCGAAGGAGAATGTAAAGGCGGACCTTACACCCGAACCTGCATGATAAATGGCTTAGAACAGACAATTTTCTGGACGTGTGTCGGCATACTCGGTTACGTGTATGTCGGCTATCCGGTACTGGTCTATATTGCCAGCATTCTGTTTCCACGAGCGGTACGAACGACTGTGATCGAGCCGCATGTTACGATCCTCATCACTGCCTTTAACGAGGAAGCCGCGATCCGCGAAAAGCTCGAGAACACGCTCAAGATCGACTATCCGGCCGACAAACTCGAGATACTCGTCGCCTCCGACGGCTCGTCGGACTCTACGGATGACATCGTCAGGGAATTTGCCGATCGCGGCGTAAAACTCTTTCGCCAGGAAGGCCGTGTCGGAAAGACCACGACACAGAATAATGCGGTGATGCAGGCGACGGGCGAGATCGTGCTGTTTTCGGATGCGACCACGAGTTACAACGCTGATGTCTTTCGGCTGCTGCTGCCGAGTTTTGCAGATGAAAGCGTCGGCTGTGTCGCCGGCCGTCTGATATACGTTGACGACAAGAGCACGAATATCGGGAAAGGCGTACAGAGCTATTGGGGCTACGAGACGTTTATCAAGATGGCTGAGAGCCGTGCGTGCTCGTTGATCGGAGCGTCGGGCTGTCTCTATGCGGTTCGAAAAGCGGCGTATGTGCCATTGTATGCCGAGGCGTGTTCTGATTTTCTTATCTGTACCAGTATTTTCCGGCAGGGCTTGAGAAGCGTCTTTGCTCCTGAGGCCGTATGCTACGAAAAAACGAACCATCGCACCGGAGAAGAGCTGCGAATGCGTGTACGCGTCATTTCGCAGACGTTTACCGATCTGTGGCGGAATCGCGATATGCTCAATCCGCTCAAGAGCGGCTTCTTTGCAATTCAACTGATCTCTCATAAGCTGCTGCGCTATACCGTGCCCGTCATCTTGCTCGGCCTGCTGATAGCGAGCCTGATACTTGCCACATCGTCGCCATTTTATCTGTTGGCCTTTGCCGCCCAAGTGCTTTTTTACTCACTCGCACTGGCCGGTTTGGTCATCGAGCGGCTAGGCGGCCGTCTAAGTCTGCTTGCGATGCCGTTGTATTTTGTCCTCGCCAATCTCGCTTCGGTCGTTGCCTTCTACAAATTCCTTCGCGGCGAAACCTATGCGCGTTGGGAACCGATCCGTCAATCCCGCTAGTTCACCATGCCTGGAACTCAAAAAAAATACATAAACAAACGGGTCGGCCGGAACGTTTTTGACGCGCCGCCAAAGATCTCGGTCGTGATCCCGGCGTACAACTCGTCTGAATATATAGCCGAGACGCTTGAATCGGTGATCGGGCAGAAGTTTCGAGAGCACGAGATCATCGTCGTAAATGACGGCTCGCCGGATACGGACAAACTCGAACGTGCGATCAAAATGTACCTCGAGGACATAATTTACATCAGGCAGCGAAATGCGGGAGCCGGTGTCGCACGTAATACGGGCATCGAAAACGCACGCGGCGATATCATCGCTTTTCTCGACAGCGACGACGTCTGGATGCCCGATCTTCTTGCCTCGCAGTACGTCTTTCTCAACCGGCACGATCTCGATATGGTCTATTGTGACGCGACGCTTTTTGGGATGCGTTCGGTGTATCGCAAGACGATGATGGAAACGGCGCCTTCCGAGGGCGAATGCAATTTCGACAGCATACTCGGCCTGACATGCAACGTCCTCACGTCAGGGACGATGGCGCGAAAGGAGGCGATCGTAAAAGCCGGCATGTTTGAGAACGAACGCGTCAAAGCCGAGGACTTTCACTTGTGGCTCAGAATGGCCAAGACCGGTGCAAAGATCGGTTATCAGAAAAAGCCGCTTCTCAAATATCGTGTCCACCTCGAAAGCCTCTCGGGCGATGCGATAGCTCGTGTCGAAAGGTCGATCGACGTCTTTCAACGCGTCGAACGCACGATCGATCTTACGGCCGCGCAGCGTGCCTACGTCAAAATGCAGATCGCGAGTTTTGAGGCCGACCTCGCTGTCGAAAAAGGCAAGGCACTGCTGCTCAGCGGAGAATATCGCGAAGCCGCGAGCGAATTTAAAGCCGCCAATCAATTTCGCAGATCGCCAAAGCTTGCCGCGATCGGCCTCATGACCCGCTTTGCCCCCAAGACTCTGCTGCGATTCTACCGAACCAATCGCCCCTCAGAGATCGCCTTTGTGCCGCGTCAGAGCTAACGTCTCGGCAGGCAACACGAATCCGATCCGATCTGTTCCGTTCCAGCGTTCCAAACATATCCCACACCGTTAAATACGGGCCTCGACACTAATTTTGGGTCCTGCATCCGCCATTTGCATCTTGAGTGTCCCACGCCCATCGTGGGACAAATAAACCATTGGTAATCAATGGTTTCGGGTGATCTTTGATCGAAAATTTCGACCTTTTTAAAAAACTATTCTGTCGCTGCATTTTTGCGCCCAAAAATGGCAGCCAATTTTCAAAGATCAAGCGAAAACAGTTACAGCTCTCTCAATATTTCCGATTCGACGCTAGCACGGTTCAAAGTTCTTTGGAATAACGATCCGCCGATAATGCAGCAAAATGCCGATGCGGCCACCATTAATCTTTCATAATAATTGTATGGAGGAGTGACCCTGACTATCTGGGATCAGTCGGATCTGCCGCGACCGGAATCGAACATACGCGGTAACCGAGATAGATGAAAATGATCCCGAGGAATTCTCCGATATATAGAGCCTCTACCATACCGGCTTTTGCCATCCCGCCGCCGATTCCGGGAAGAATCGCTCCGACGGTTATAAGGGAGTTGCCGATCGCACGATATTTGCCATTTGGGGTCTTTGAAAATCTGATCGCGCTCCAAAGAGCGGTGCCGATCAGGAAGATAACGGCATAGACATTTATTATCGGTGTCAAGAGCCTGACCCACTGCCAACCGAGCGACGCTCCACTCGGACGGTGGGCTTCGAGCAGTTCCATGTTCACCGGCGACAAAAATACGAGCAAAGCCGAAACCAGAATGAAAGGTAGCGTAAGCCAAGTGAGAAGATCCGCTTTCCGACGTTTCAAGTGAAGATAAACCGAGCCCTGCGCCAGCGGATATCCGCCAAGAAACGCACCTGCGACGTACCACGCTTTGTTCAGCAGCGGCGTATTACCATAAAGCGTGATCACCGACTCAAGGAGCGTTCCCAGCCCATAGGTGAATACGCCGGCCGCCCACCAGAATAGATGCGTGCCTCCCTTTTCGAAATACCGCGTTCCAATATGGAGAAGAAAATAGGCGGAAAAAATTGTCGTTAGGATCGGCAGATAATGGATCGGCTGTAGAGTTTGAAAGTACTGTTCCACAAGTAGAGCCTATATATAAGTGTTCGTTCGTTACTTATCCAATGGTTGTAAGAAATGCTAATAACATTAACTTCGTAAGTTACTCTTTCCCGACCGATGAAATTTTTGGAATCGGGGTATAACATACTATTGAAAGTAAATTTCAATAGTGGGGTTTACTTGAGGAGGTATTAATGATGGCAGTAATAAGAGTTTTCTCTTTAGTTTTATTCTCGTTGGTGTTTACGCTCAGCTTGTTCTCTCAGACTGTGATGTTTACGGGCGTCGTTCAGGACACCGCCAGCGCACCGGTGCAGGGTGCAACAGTAGTCTTCCGAAATACCAAGACCGGTGCGGAACGTACCGTTTCGACCAATAGTGAAGGGCGGTTCTCGGTAGGCATGACGGGAGACCCTTCAGATCACTCCGTGATCGTGCACGCAAAGGGATTTGCCCGTGTCACACAGCCGGTGACAACAGACAACACGACTATCACGCTCAGCCCCCGCCAGGTCAGCGAGGAAGTAACGGTTACCGCGACAAGGACCCAGGTACTTGCCTCGGAAACAGCAGTGCCGGTGAGCATTGTCGGACGCGATGAGATCGATCGCAAAGCGGTCAACACTATTAGCGATATCTTTCGCACATTGCCCGGCACCTCTACGGTGAACGAAGGCGCGTTTCAGGTGCGTCCGCGTATTCGCGGCCTAGATAGCAACCGTGTACTCATCCTCGTCGACGGCGAACGGCTCAATAACAGCCGCACATCCACGGCACAATCCGGAATAGAGCCCGGCCTTGTAGAAACATCTCAGATCGAAAGCGTCGAAGTCTTGCGTGGCAGCGGTTCCGTACTTTACGGAACCGACGCCCTTGCCGGTACGATAAATATCATTACACGCGATACTCCGCCGCGACGCGACGGCGGGCTTCGACTAGGAGCGGTCCTAGATACTTTTTATAGCTCAAATGAGAATGGAAGGCGCGGCAGCCTCGCGATCAATGGTTCCAACAATTTCTTCGCATTCCGACTTTCGCAATCGCTTGAAAGATCCGGGAACTACTTCACAGGCAAGAATGACGGCATCGTGCCTGTCGCGATCGCTGCGATCGGCGGCATTACGTCGAACGGCGAGGTACTCAATTCTCAGTCTCATGCCGGGAATACGAATGGCACAGCTCGTGTCTTCATGAATGACACAAGCACCATTAAGATGAACTTCGAACGTCGGCGCGCGGCGAATGTCGGTTCGGCCGCACTGGTCGGCACTTTCAACGGATTCTTTCCTTTCACGAATCGTGACAAGCTCAGCGGACGTTATGACACGGGAGCACTGACCAGTAACTTGCAGCGATTGTCGATCAGCGGATTTTATCAGGAGCAGAAACGTAATTTCACAAATATTTTGACGGTCAATCCCGCCCCGCCATTTTTTCCAGGCCTCTTCCAAACCAGCGAGACCGTGACCAATACGGAAACGTCAGGTTTCGATGTCCAAACCGATTGGAAATTCGGCAGTCGTCATCTGCTGACAGCAGGGGCGAGTTTTTTCAATGATGTTAACGCCGATCGGCGAAAGGTAACCACGAAGACAACGTCGGCATCCACCACGCAATCTGTAAGTAATACCAAAAGTGTGCCCAACGCGAGCCTTTCCAACATTTCGACGTTTGTCCAAAATGAATTTCGCGTTACAAACCGATTCAAATTTGTCGGCGGAGTTCGCATCGACAATTTTAGAACTAATGCAGAACCAACGGCTGGCTTCTCGATACCGACATTGAGACAAGATCAGATCGATGACCTTCAGATCGGAGGCCTTGCTTCTGGCCTCAAGCTGTCAAAAACCTCGGTGACCGGTGACTTTGGCGCAGTTATTAGAGTAACTCCGGATATCGCTCTGTCCTCCCGCGTTGGCCGGTCGTTTCGAACGCCAAATATATTTGAACTCTTCTTTACCGATGCCGGTTCGGTCGGTGGCTTTGTCGTTGGGAATCCAAATCTAAAGCCGGAAACAGGAACCAATTTCGACACCAGCGTAAAGATCAGGAAAGCGAAGTTTTCGGTGTCTGCAACGTACTTTCGCAATTCGTACAAAAATTTTCTGAACACTCGTGAGGCGAAAGATAGCCGAGGTTGTCCGATATTTATCACGCAGCCGGGAACCGTCTTTGATGCGAACAACTGTAATATTGTGAGTTTCCCGCCAGGCCGAACGCCGGTACGCGTTTCTCAAACGCAGAATATTGACAAGGCTCTCATTCAGGGATTCGAGGCAGAATTCGAGGCACCGATCATGATCAGCTTTGGCTATTTGACTCCCAATGCGAACGTGAGCTATCTGCGCGGCGACAACACTGTGAAAAACGTCCCCCTTGATGTGATCAGCCCTCTGCGAACGAACATTGGACTTCGCTGGAACAACTTCGGGAAGGCATATTTCTTCAATTACGATGTCCGAATCGTAGCCAGGCAGACACGCCTTTCATCTACATTCCTTCTCCCTGTCAATCAGGGTGGCAACGGAGGGCCTGAGCCAGGATTTGTAACTCACAACAGCAGTGGCGGATACTATTTTAGGCGGGAGAGGTTCAATTTCAACGTAAATCTCGGTATCTCAAACCTCTTCAACAGGGCCTACAACGAACAATTTGTCTACGCTCCCGCGAGGGGAAGGTCGTTCACAATAGGCACGACCTGGGAAATTAGGTAGTGTAGAAGGTAGATTCAGAGATCTTTCGAAGGTTAAAAGCGATGGCTCGGGAAGCGCGGCCCGAGCCTTTCGCGTTTAGCCTAAGGCTCTCCAAATATTTCGATACCCAAGTTCAATATTTCTGATTTTCTTCGGGGTACATCTTTTCCAAAGTATCCGGCAGTTGGTCGAATTCCATTTCGCCTTTAGCTCGACAGCAGACTAATCGGATTCGCAAACAAACTTGAAGGACGTAACTCTTGCGAATGCCTTTTGCCTTGGGAATTCCTCACCGGCGGTTGCGACGCGTAGTTTGTTCCCATAGGCATCCTTAAAGAGAAAAGTGCATGGAGCAAGTCCGGTGCCGGCACACAATTCAATTTCCCAGTAACCTTTACCCCAAAATATCTTGCCATTACCAATTGAAGTGTTAGGGTCTGTGGCGGCTTTATTATGATGGATCGTCCAAAACGGCTGCCATCCAGCAGCTAACAGTTTAGGGCGAGCTTTGTGATATGTAAGCGAATAAATCGCCGGAATCTTTGCGTGTTTACTGGGAACGCATCGTTCTTGTCCTAAAGCACTAGTGACCAAGAAGAATGGCGTCAAGAGTGAAAACACGATGAACTTGGGATATTTCATACAAAGACACTTCGATAGAGGTGAAATCACCCGAAAGATAGCACGAAAGCTGTTTTTGGACAATTATTCGATCAGATATTGTATGATTTGGAGATGAGGTTGTTTCTAGGAATCGCGATCGCTTTGCTCTCCTTTTTTGTCGGCACCTACATCGCCGCTTCCTATGATCCCTGCGGCACCGGATTCGCGATTTGCTGTCCAAGATAATCGCTTCCAGGGAATAGAGTTGCTTCCCGCACCTAATTTCCGATTCTCTTCGGGATAAAGCCTTTCCAAAGTATCTGGCGCTTGGTCGGATTCCAGTTCGCCTTCGTAGGGTCTTAACAGATCTTCGTCGCCGAGCTCGAGCCAGCCGTTTTGTTCTTCGAGGCGACTTGAGCCGTCTTTCCGCGTTTCGCGGCAATTAGCCGCGCAGCTTTGGCGCGTGGGAAACAGATCCGGATTGATCCAAAGGGCGTTTTAACGTCCTTACTCTGCGCGGCGTTAAGACCTCTTAGGCGAGAGATCTAATTATTGAAGTGATACCTCTACGTAGTCGCCGTTGGCGATGTTAGCAACTGCGTCAACGACAAGCTGTATGCTTTTCTCGATTCGCGGCCAGTTGGTGGTCAGAAGCACGACGATGGCTAGTCGTCTTTCGGAAAGATTTTGCTGATATCTGAGGTTTTGATCGGTAGTAATCAATACGTCAAACCCTTCGGATTCGACGGCGGCGAGTAGTTCGCCATTTTCCAGAGCACTCCAGCCCTTTTCAAACGCAGACAGAACGGTGTGATCCGCAAGGTACTTTCGCAAAGGCAAAGGTGTTCCTTGGTCGAATAGTATTTGCATCGATCAGGCTGCTAGGCGCCCGACTTCGAGGGTTTGAATAGTGTGTTCCAGGACGGCCTCGACTTGTTCCTTTGTGACGCCGGGAAACCATGAGAGGAAATCATCGATCGACGCACCTGCTTCGAGATTCTCAAACAAGGCCGCGACGGGCACACGTGTTCCGCGAAAGATCCACGCACCGCTGACCTTCTTCGGGTTCTGCTCGACCTCTAGGCATGTTGACCATTCCATCATAGAAAGACCATACAACGCTTCAGGCGTTTTGCGCAAGAAAATTAAGACGGTCTCGCCTCCTAGTACTTCTGATTCTCCTCCGAAAAAAGCTTTTCCAACTTATCCGGCAGTTGGTCGGATTCCATTTCGCCTTCGTAGGGTCTTAACAGATCTTCGTCGCCGAGCTCGAGCCAGCGGTATGTTCTGCGAGGTCGGTGAGGATGACGGGCATCGCTTTTTCGTGGCGCGGGTGCGAGGCAAGTTATAAGTTGAATTCTGCGAGGAATGCGGCTGTTTTCGCTATCCGAATGCCGTGATACTCCCCTAAAACGAGCAAGTCGTCATCGCCGGTCACGATGAAATCACAACTCGCAGCGATGGCACAGGCGAGGACGTGATCGTCGTCTACCGTTCCACAGGAAGCCTGAAACAATAACGTTTGTGTCGGCAACAACGAACATTCAACGTCCCAGTCGTCGTTCCGTACGAGCAGCACGAATTTCGGCCATGACTTCGTCTTCAGTCATTGGGTCGCCGAGTTCGGCGAGCTTGTCCATAGTCGCGAACAATTTATTAACCTTGCGACGGCGAAGCTCATCCTTCAGCATGGAAGTGATAAACGCCGGCTTTAGCAGACCGCTATCTTCCGCTTCTTTCGCGACATTGTCTGGTAGTGTTAATACAACTTCTGACATAACATTTCTCCGATTCAAATTATAACCCATGTGGCAAGGGCGTAGGCCATAGGAGATTTAGTACTTCCGATTCTCATCGGGAAACAGCTTTTCCAATGTATCCGGCAGTTGGTCGGATTCCATTTCGCCTTCGTAGGGTCTTAACAGATCTTCGTCGCCGAGCTCGAGCCAGCGGTTTTGTTCTTCGAGGTCGGTTAGGATGACGGGCATGGCTTTTTCGTGGATCGGGAGCATGAAACCGTTTGGCTGGCAGGTGAATGTGGTGAAGGAGTAGCGCGTTTCGTTGGCTTCGAAATATCGGCTCCACAACCCGGCGAGGGCGTAGGGCTGGCGGCCGGCGACGAAGATCTCGACGGGCGGCAGGCCTTTGCCTTTGATGGGCCATTCGTAAAAGCTGTCGATCGGCAGCAGGCAGCGTTGGCCTTTCTTTAGCAGGTCGGGCCAGAGCTTTTTGTCGTGCATGGTCTCTACGCGTGCGTTAAAGGTAGGGAATTTTGCTTCGAACTTATACGAGCCGTCCCACTGGCACCACCAGCGAGCCTCGACGGTCTTAATAAGCCCATCGCCACGATGCGCGACGATCCACGCCGGTTCCGTCGGCCGCAGATTCCTTCGCGGCGTGAAAAACTCGGGATACAGCCAATGCGCGATCAACTCGCCATAACGCTCTGCCTTTGCCTGTGATGCTCGTCCGCACATGAGGTCATTCTACCGCAGCTTTCGGTTAAATGTGACCGAATGAAAGGCAGATCCGACCCCGAAAATAATCAATTGACACAACAAGTTGCGTGGTGTTAGTATTTGTTGAACGGCACTGTCGCCTGACAGTGCTTCGCGACGCGAAAGCATCGATCCACCCGGCTTTCGACAATTGACCACAAACAACTCGAATAACTGCTTTACCCTCGGATAGGACTCGTCCGTGCGGCTGTTCTGCTATCGATTTCTACACTAACCCCACTTAGGAGATCCCCATCACAATGAAAAAACTAACTACCATTTTTGTGTGCGTGCTCGTTGGAGCATTGATCTTTGGCACGGCCGTTTCGGCCCTCGTCATTAACGGTGATTTTGAGACCGGCGCGTTTGGTGCGTGGTCAAAATCTACGTTTATTAATAACGGTTTCAGTTCCCCTCCGGGAGCAGGTGGAGCCGACCTGAGTGCTATCGTTGGCGGGCCCGGTGTTGTGCCGTTGAGCCTTTCGGATCCGCGTTCGAACGGAAATCTACGATTTCCGGCCTACGGAAACTACTCGGTTCGAGTCAATAGCGAACTGTCCTACGCAAGTGGTGGTTATGGCCAGAACGGCAACGCGATCACGCAGAATATCCCGGCGTATATCGACCCGTCAGACGGCAAAGCGCACATCAAATTTACCTATGCAGCGGTAATGGTAAACCCCGGGTCCGGCCATACGCCCGAACAAAAGCCGTATTTTCGTGTTCGTGCAATAAACACAAGCAATGGCAACGCTGTCCTTTATGATTTTCAGTCGTATGTCAGCGAACCTGGGAAGAACTGGCAGAATGGCGCTGCTTTTGGCGGCGAATTTTGGCAGTATCTCGATTGGACCTTGATCGACCTCACGCCAACCCCGGGCAATCCGGTGAACGCAGGTGACATCGTACAGGTAATCGTCTCGGCGGCCGGCTGCTCACCAAGCGGACATCCGGGTTATGTGTATGTCGATGAGATCACCGATAACGAGGTTGCGGGCCCGACCGTTAGTGCGACGGGACCGGCAACAACCGGAACTGGCTCAACGCTCTCATATACATACAACTATCGAAATGGTGCAGGCAGTGCGATCAGTCCTACGGTCAGTTCGACGGAGCCGGCAGGCGTGACATTCACATCGGTTTCGGATAACGCCAATTGCTCGCTCAGCAGCGGGACGGTGACTTGTAACTTTACGAACGTTCCGGCAGGCGGAACCGGCTCATTCACGATCAACGGCGCCGTCACGGCCGCAAACGGATCTCAGATCGCTCACGGAGCGTATCAGATAGCCGCAACGGGCTTTCCCACACTCGGCGGCCAGACGGTCTTGACCGACGTTACTTCGGCCGCGACCACGACGACCGTTTCGTCGTCAGCGGCTCCGTCGGTTTTTGGACAGAATGTGGTATTTACGGCTAACGTTACGTCCGGTTCTGGAACACCGACCGGAACTGTACAGTTCGTTATTGACGGTGCAAATTTTGGTTCGCCGGTCACATTGAGCGGCGGCAGCGCGCAGATAAACACCTCGGGCCTCACGGTCGCCGGACATACGGTGCAAGCGATCTACAGCGGCGGCCCGGGCTATTCGGGCAGCAACGGATCTTTGTCAGGTGGCCAGACGGTCAACAAGGCAAATACCGCTGTCACTGTTTCGTCCAGTCCAAATCCGGCAGTGTCGGGCCAGGGCTTTACGATCACGGCAAATGTGGTCGCAGTCGGCCCGGGGTCGGGCACGCCAACCGGAACCGTGACATTCTATGTTGACGGCAATCCGGTCTGCACGGGCGTCGTATTGGCGAGCGGCCAGGCAACTTGTAACACCTCAGGCCTCCCGGCGGGCAATCACGTCATCACCGTCACATACGGCGGTGATCCAAACTTTAACGGCGGTAGCGGCACGCAAACCGGCGGCCAGGTTGTCAATAAGGCCGACACAACGGTCGGAGTCACAGCGTCGCCAAATCCATCAGTGTACGGACAGCCAGTCACTTACATCGCGACGGTTGGCGTGGTTTCGCCGGGTTCGGGAACGCCGACGGGAACGATCACATTCTTTGCGGACGGCAACGCTGTCTGTTCGAATGTGGCGATGTCGGGTGTTCAGGCAACGTGCAGCCTTTCGTCCCTCACAGCCGGAAGCTACGTAATTACAGCAACTTACAACGGTGATCCAAACTTTAACACAAGCAACGGCTTGCTTGCGGGCGGCATGACGGTGAATAAAGCGGATACCACGCTCGACCTCGCGTCTTCGGTTAATCCGTCGGTTACGGGACAGTCAGTCACATTCACTGCGACCGTAGCGGCGGTTTCGCCGGGGGCGGGGACGCCGACGGGAACCGTTACCTTTAGCGTTGACGGAAGCGCGGTCTGTACCAATGCGGCGATGTCCGCCGGGGTTGCGACCTGCACATCTTCAGCATTTAATGCAGGTAATCATCCTGTCGCTGCGACATACGGCGGCGACAGTAATTTCGGTGCCTCAAACGGAAGTCTCGCCGGCGGACAGAATGTGAACAAGGCAGACACGTCATTAGCTTTGGCCGCGTCGGTCAATCCGTCGGTGTTTGGACAGACGGTTACGTTTACTGCTGATGTGTCGGTCAATGCCCCGGGATCGGGAACACCAACCGGCACAGTAACTTTCTTTGCCGACGGAAATCCGATCTGCTCTAATGCGGCCCTAGCCGGAACTCAGGCGACTTGTTCGACCCTCGGCCTGTCAGTCGGCAGCCATGGCATTACCGCAACTTACGGCGGTGACGTGAACTTCAACGGCAGCGGCGCAACGCTTGCCGGAGGCTTCGGTGTGAACAAAGCCAATACGACCACGACAGTCGTATCGTCTTTGAATCCAGCAGTTTTCGGTGAGCCTGTCACGTTCACAGCGTCCGTAGCTCCTGTCGCACCGGGAAGCGGTACACCTTCAGGTACTGTTTCGTTTAACATTGACGGAAACATACTTTGTGCAAATGTTGTACTTGCCACCGCCACGGGTACTTGCACATTGGCCCTTCCTTACTCCGGAACAAATATCGTTGTCGTTGCGGTGTATCACGGTGACAGTAATTTCAACCAGAGTGCCGGATCGCTCACGGGCGGGCCGCTGGTCATAACTAAAGCTAATTCCACCACGCAGATCACAAACGGAGCTGCTCTTGGTTCACCGTCGCATGTCGGAGAATCGTATCCGGTAAACTGGAGCGTTTTTGTGGTCGCACCTGGTGCGGGTACGCCAACCGGAACTGTAACGGTTTCGGATGGATCTGCAACATGCTCGTCCGCAGTTGCCAACGGCACCTGCAATCTGACATCAACCACTCCCGGCGTTAAGACAATTACGGCGGTCTATTCGGGTGATTCGAACATCAACGGCAGTTCGGCTGCACCGGCTCAGCACACCGTAAACGTCATGATCTCAGGACGGGTGCAGCAGTTTGTCGCCGGCGGGCCGAATACAAATATGCAGGGTGTGACGGTCACACTTAGCGGTTCGGCGAGCGGCACGACGACGACCGACTCTAATGGTGTGTTCACCTTCTCAAATCTCACGGGCGGCGGCAACTATTTATTGACGCCATCGAATGCGGTCAAGACATTCGATCCGCTGTCGCGCCGTTATTCAGGCGTGAATAACAACGTGACGAATGCCGATTTTGTGGGATTCGATTTCGGCAACGGGCCTCGCGATCTTAAGATCGTGAATCAATACGTCACGCCGGGCGACAATGTGATCTTGCCTTTGGTTCTCGAGAATCGCGGTAATGAAACAAGCCTCGGATTCTCATTGAATTACGACCCATCGCCGCTCAAGCGAGATGCGATCGCATGCGGTGCCGACGCCCCGGGATGTTCGCTGGACTTTGACGAGCCTACACCCGGACGCCTCGGAATTACCGTCACCCTTGCAACGCCGCTTGCTAGCGGTGCCCGAGAGATCGTGACGGTCAAATTCCGCACCCACCCAACGATCACCGATAGCAATTCGCTCATCACTTTTGGTGATGATCCGACGGTCAAGGCGACAGCGGATGCCTCGTTAAATCCGCTTGCTACCGGCTATTCGGATGGTGCCGTGGTCTTCGCCCTCGGTCTCGAGAGTGACGTCGGCGGCCGCCATACGGGCGACGGCGAACTCATGAGCAACGACGTTACACTGGTCAGGCAGATGGTCGTCACGAACATTACGGCTGACCCGATGTACAACGAATTCCAGCGTGCCGATGCCGCACCGGCCGGGACCAAGGGCGACGGACTGCTTGACGCGACCGATATCGTTCAGGCAAGACGATTTACTGTCGGGCTCGATTCAGGCGTGACCCCGGGCGGGCCTTATCGGCCGGCAGCGCCGCCGTCGGCTCCGGCGAGGGCGGTTTCGACGACGCGATCGATGCGAATTGCTTCGACGACTGCATCGAGCGGCGGTGAAGTGACCCTACCGGTCGAGTTAGTCGGCCTTGGTGATGAGGTCGCATCGAGCTTTACTCTGAACTTTGACCCGATGAAACTCGGCAATCCGCGTGTTTCATTGGCAAACGGCCTGTCATCGGAAGTAAGTCTGACGACCAAAACTGACGAACCGGGACGTGTGACCGTGTTGGTCGACTCGGCAAATGCTTTGACCTACGCAAAGGGTGCGAGCCAGTTTGTGGTCGTTACGTTCGACGTTTCGGCCAAGGCGGCGAGCGGCGATACGCTGGTCGCATTTGGCAGCGATCCGACGCCGAGTGCGATCTCGGACGAACGTGGTAATAAGCTCGAAGCTGTTTACACCGACGGCAAGATCACGATCTCCGGCCCCAACGCTGATGGCGTTGAGGTTTCGGGACGTGTCTTGACGGCGGACGGACGCGGCCTCAGAAACGCTGAGGTCTGGCTCGTCGACGCTAATGGAACGACCAGAAAGGTAACGACCAGCTCGTTTGGTTATTACCGTTTTGATGGCGTTCTGGTCGGCGAGCGGTTTACACTCGCGGTTTGGTCGAGGAGTTTTCGTTTCGAAAACCGATCGATCACCGTGAGCGGTGACATGTCAGAAGTAGATCTCGTTGGACGCAAGTAAGACGAGTTCAGGATGGTTAAAAATAGGCGGTCCGCGTGGCCGCCTATTTTGCCTATATTTCGCATGTCGATCTTCGCACGATCCTTCAGTATTTTCCGCAAAAAAGGGATGATTGATCGTATCTTCTGTTTGAAGTTCCGCCGATTTGCCCCGATCGGATCTGGCGGGGTATTTAGACGAATCGCCATGACCGGTCAGAACATAGTTTGGAAAGAAAACGAAACGCCGCAGCCGGAATCCGGCTCCGCGGCGTTTCGTGTCATTTTAGAATAGGAAGTTGAAAGACGAAAAGGACAAAACGCAATCGCTCAGAGAGCAAAGCGTGTGGCTGCTGACGGCAAAGATCATCGGCTTCGCGTGCAGCTTTTTCCTGCCATTGCTGATCGTTCGTAATCTGTCGCAGGAGGCGGTAGGGCATTATCGCGAGTCGTTTCTGGTAATAATGAACGCCGTCGTCATTCTGCCGCTCGGCCTGTCTATGAGTGCGTATTACTACCTCGCTCGTGAGACAGAGCGTCGTGGAGCGGCGATCTTCAACATTTTGCTTTTCAATTTTGTTGACGGCGGGCTAGCGTGCCTCGTCCTGAACGTTTATCCTGCGTCGATCGGCAATATCTTTGACAGTCCTGAATTGACGAAGCTTGCTCCAAAGATCGGTGTCGTCATTTGGATCTGGATATTCGCTACTTTTCTCGAGACCGTAGCAATAGCAAATCAGGAAGCTCGGATCGCGACGGTGTACATTATCCTCGCTCAGGTTTCTAAGACTGTCCTAATGGGAGCCGCAGTGCTTTCTTTTGCGACTGTCGAGGCATTCATATGGGCGGCGATGGTTCAAGGCGTGATCCAGACCTGGGTATTGCTTCGATACGTAAATTCACGATTTCCACGATTTTGGCGTACATTCGACTGGTCATTTTTTCGCGAGCAGCTCGCATACGCGATCCCATTTGGGCTTACCGGTATTCTTTGGACCGCCCAGCACGACGTTCACAACTACTTTGTCGGCAATAAGTTTTCGTCCGCAGAATTTGCGATCTATGCTTACGGCTGTTTTGAGGTTCCGCTGATCGCGATGCTGTCTGAATCAGTCGCATCGGTCCTCATCCCAAGAATGAACGAGCTTCATCAGGCCAATGACCGCGACGAAATGATTCGCCTTACAGCGAGAGCGATGCAAAAGCTTGCATTGGTCTACTTTCCGATCTACGTTTTCTTATTCATTACTTCACGAACCTTCATAATCACCCTTTTTACCGAACAGTACGCGGCAAGCGCATCGGTATTTGCGATCAATCTTACGCTGCTTCCGCTTGGTGTGTTGATCACCGACCCGATCGTACGATCGTTCAAAGAGTTGGGGCGGTACTTCCTGGTGACGCGTTTGCTGGTGCTGACCACAATGATCGCGGTGCTTTATTTTGGGTTGAATTACTTCAGCATGACCGGGATGATCACGGTCGCAGTCGGCGCGATCATTATCGAGAAGCTGATCGCCGAATCGATGGTCGTAAAGAAGCTCGGACTTGGCCTAAGACATCTGCCGTTGCTAAAGAATGTCGGTAAAGCAGCTTTTATTAGTCTGTTGGCAGGTTCCGTGACGTATCTTGTGTATTCGAATGTTCACGAATATCTCCTTGTCCTTGGCCAGCATTTTGCCGAGGATACCTTTCACACCCATGACTTGAGTGCAGTGAACTTTGTTGGTGGCAGCCTCGTCCTGTTTATCTCGGGATGTGTGTTTGCACCGGTCTATCTGATCGCAGCGAACCTTTTCGGGTTGATCGAGGAATCAGAAAAACAAGTCGTTCGAAATATTGTCAGAAGGATAATGCCCGGACGAGGCATTCCAAAACCGGTCGCAGAAACAAACGGTTGACTTCGATAGTGCGATGAGCCTGGACAACGTAGATTACCTGACAAAGCTTCGTTGGAGCCTTCCATGGCTCTCGCGATATCCGTGGACGCGTGCGCGTTCGTTGCTCGAGCGCAACGCATTTGAGAAAAAGCACGTTGTGATCACAGTGGCAAATCATTTTGAGCCGGCATGGTCGGAGAACGGCTTTCTTGACCGCAAGACGCAACTCGCTCGGATGAAGGAATATCACCGCAAGGCACGATCCATTGGTGAGGCCGTGACCGATGCCGATGGAACCAAGTTCAGGCATACAAATTTTTATCCGGGCGAGCAATACGACCGCGAGATCCTCGACATCCTGGCCGAAATGCAGGCCGAAGGCCTCGGCGAGGTCGAGATCCACATGCATCACGAGGGAGACCAACCCGACACGGCCGAGAACACGCGTCGCGTGATCGAGACCTTTCGAGATACGATCGCTGAAAGACACAAATGTCTCTCCAAAATGGATGGCGTCGATCTGCCGATGTATGCGTTCGTCCACGGAAACCTGGCACTGGCGAATTCTTGCGGCGGGAAATACTGCGGCGTTGATAACGAGATGGAGATATTGCGCGAAACCGGCTGCTATCTCGACATGACACTGCCGTCGGCCCCGGACCAGTCTCAGGTTCCGGTGCTTAACCAGATCTACGAATGTGCATTGCCGATGAATGAGGCGGTACCGCATCGGCGTGGTAAACGGGTTGCGGTTAATGGAAATGAGTTCTCATTGCCACTTATTTTCACCGGACCGTTGATGTTATACATGAATCGACGGAATGCTGGTTTGCCGCTTCCGCGAATTGATGACGGCGCGTTAACGGCAAATCAGCCCCTTGATGCTCGAAGATTTGCGCGATGGACTTCGGCAAATGTAACCGTCGCGGGCAAGACGGACTGGGTCTTTGTAAAGCTGTACTGTCACGGTTTTTTTGATTACGATCAGGAGTCTTGTATCGGAGACGATGCAAAACGTTTTTTTGGAGCCATAGTCGAGGAGTCAAACAAGAAAGGTAATTTCAAAGTACATTTTGCGAGTGCCCGCGAGGCTTTTAATATGGTCTCGGCAGCGGCGGACGGCTGCGATGGCGAACCTGACGAGTATCGCAACTACAAATTACGCTCGATAATGCAGAGCAAGCCGCTGATCAGGGCCGCATCCATTGCCTACTTTTCCTTTGAATATTTCATTGAATTTTTGGCCTTTGCATGATCGGCATCGGCCCCTTCAAATGACGCGAGGTTCGCTAGTGGCAAAACAGTTGGGAAAGATAAAAAAATTACGAAGCCTCGATGAGATACTGACTCGCGGCGGACAGGCGATCTCTGCCTATCGCGAGCAGCGTCGCGGCGGTACCGGCATTCCTACAGACGAAGAATTTGTCCGCCTCATCGATGTCGGCCATTTTGGTACAGCACCGATAATTGCGGAGACATTGTGGCAGAAATTCTATAAGAATGGCGAGGAACGGTTTTTCCCGACGTTCAACGACGCGGAAGGCTCGGTAGCGGCGTTTCGCGAAACCTTTGGTCATGCGTCCACGCAGCACTTCATCGATGCTGCTGAGAGTATAATTGACGGCCGCATCGACCTGATGGGCCTCAGGGGCCTTTATCTCGGCCATGACATCGACTGGCATCGTGAGCCAGTGTCGGCAAAACGCTCGCCGCTAAAACATTGGAAAGAATTTGACGATCTAGATACGGCCGAAACCGGCAACAAAAAGATCGTCTGGGAGCTAAATCGTCACCAGCATTTTTTCACCCTTGGCGTTGCATATTGGCTAACCAGTGACGAGCGGTACGGAGCGACATTTGCCCAGCAGCTCGAATCGTGGATGGACCAAAATCCGCCTGGGATCGGCATCAATTGGGCAAGCAGTCTCGAGGTCGCATTCCGCGCGATGTCGTGGGTCTGGGCGTTTCATTTTTTCAAAGATTCCGACCATTTTACACCCGCACTTTTTCACGAGGCTTTGAAGTACCTCCATCAACATGGCCGGCACATCGAGCAGTATCTTTCGAAATACTACAGCCCCAACACGCACCTGACCGGCGAGGGCCTTGGCCTTTATTATCTTGGAACGCAGTTGCCATTTCTTGAGCGTGCAGGTCATTGGCGCAAGTTGGGTGAGGACATTCTCTTCGCTGAGATAAAAAAACAAGTGCTCCCGGACGGTGTATATTTCGAACAAAGCACCTGGTACCAACGATATACGGCTGACATTTACTCGCATTTTGTTATTTTGCGGGCGCTATCGGGCGAACCCTATTTTGGTGAATCGGCGGCAAACCTCGAGGAACGGATGCAGTCGGTGTTCGATCAGATGATGCATTTCACCATGCCGGACGGCAAAACACCACTAATTGGTGACGATGACGGCGGCCGGATGCTGCCGCTGACGGATGTGGCATCGGATGATTTTCGAGGAACATTGGCGGTCGGGGCGATACTTTTTGACCGATATGACCATAAAGATATCGCTGGTGACCTAAGCCAAGAGGTATTCTGGCTAACCGGCGTCGAAGGAATTAACGCATTTCGTTCTTTAAATCATGCTGAGCCATCCGAAGGATCAAAACGCTTTGCGGACGGCGGCTACTGCGTAATGCGGGACGGTTGGGGCGATACAGACAATTGCCTTATTGTCGATTGCGGCGACGTCGGTTCGCTCGCGGGCGGCCACGGCCACGCCGATGCTCTGTCGGTCGAGATGGCGATCCAGGGACGTACGATGCTGGTCGATTCGGGCACATACACGTATCACGAATCTCGCGAGCTGCGTGACTATTTCAGATCGACCACGGCGCACAACTCGCTGGTTGTGGACAGGATCTCATCTTCCGAACCCGGCAACGCCTTCAATTGGAACGCTCGTGCCGAGGCTCGCTGCGATGCGTGGATCGCGGAGGACAGATTTGACCTTTTCGAGGGCTCGCACACCGGGTATCGGCGACTATCTGATCCGGTTACGCACAAACGGAGTATCTTGTTTCTCAAAGGCGATTACTGGATCATGCGGGATGTTGCCGAAACTGCAGGTGAGCATGAGTACTCGTTAAACTTCCATTTCGACCATGGCGTCAGGACGACGGTCGGCGACGGCGGAGCATGGGTAGGCGGCGACGATCATCGGCTTTTCACGTTTGGTGATAATGGTACCTGGGATCAGAAAGAAAGCTGGATATCGAAGAATCATGGTAACCGCGTGAATGCACCATTCTTGAGGTTTTCAACCCGCGGAGAAGGCACTCAGGAATTTTTCACCTTCATGCTGCCAGTTACCTACGGTGTGGCGACGCCGTTGGTCTCAGAGATCCCGATACTTTCCGGACGAGCGTTCGTCATAAAATATCTAGGTTACACCGACGTATTTATCTTCAATGATGACGCAGGAATATTGTTGAACAACGGCGTTTTTGAATCGAATTTCAAATATTCATGGGCACGTCTGAGCGACGGAGAAAGCCAGCCTGACGAATTCGTCCTGATCGACGGTAATCGTCTGGTGGTCGACGGCGACGACGTCTTTGATTCGCACGAGCTGACTTATGCCTCGATCCGAAGGCTCGGGAGCGAAATGTACATCAAGACTGATCTCGGACGTTCTAAAAGGTCGATAAGCGCCTAAACCGTTGAAACAACGTATCCTACAATTTATCCCAAGCTTTCATCAGGGCGGATCAGAACGCCAGGCCGTCGCGCTCGCTCGATCCTTGAAAGAAGAAGGCTCCTTAGATGTGTTCGGAGCAACACTGAACTACGAGGGAGTCTTAACCGACGAGGTCGAGGCCATAGGTTTGCCCAAGATCCCCCAATTTCCGTTGACGTCGTTCTACAATGCGAACTTTATCCGACAGGTGCGGCTGTGTGCCAAATTTTTGGCCGAGAATCGGATCGACCTGGTTCATACACATGATTTCTACACAAATGTGTTTGGGTTGGCGGCGGCCACCCTTGCCGGCATTCCCGCACGCGTGGCCTCCAAACGCGAGACGGACGGTATGCGGTCGGGTAGTCAGGAATTTGTGGAAAAACTTGCGTTCAGCCGGGCGAATGCCATAGTCGCAAATTCCGAAGCGGTGCGCTCATATCTTATTGACCGCTCGGTTTCGGCGAGAAAGGTGCATATTATTTACAATGGCATCGCCGTCGACCGTTTTACCTCGGCCGACCTTGATACGGGAGCAGGCCGCCAAAAATTTGGTTTGCCACACGACGAAAAGATCCGGTTTGTCACTATTGTTGCGAACTTACGTCACGAGGTGAAGAATGTCCCGATGCTTCTGCGCTCTGCAAGAAGAATTGTCGAGAGCGAGCCCAATGTTCATTTTGTGATAGCCGGTGAGGGTCAGTTAGAAGCAAAGATAAGGGAGATGGCGATCGAAAGCGGCATTTCTGACAAAGTTCATTTTATTGGCAGGTGTGCCGACATACCGTCGCTTCTGGCGACCTCATACGTCTGTGTTTTGACCTCTATCGCTGAGGGATTTTCTAATTCGATCCTTGAATACATGGCTGCGGGAAGGCCTGTTGTTGCGACTGCCGTCGGCGGGGCAGCCGAGGCGATCGACCATGGGGTGAGCGGATATTTGGTCGCTTCGGACGACGATGAGCGTATGGCTGATCATCTGATGGAATTTCTGCGGGATGAAGAAAAAGCAGAACGATTTGGCTCAAAAGGCCGCGAGATCGTCGCTGAGAGATTTTCTCGTGAGATCCGGCTCAAAAAGACTTTGGAATTGTACGGGACATTAGGCGTTAGACCATAAAGCTATGCGTGGCACTGTCGAAATGAAAATAGTCGGCTCCGCAGTAATGGTTTGTGTTGGTTTTTGAGGCTTGGCTTCGTGTTAGGAATAAATGGGTGAAACCCGCATAATTAAGGTCTTGATGGTCGCTCCGGCTCTGCCCCTGCTTGGCGGACAGGCCGTGCAGGCCGCGAGACTGCTGGATAAGTTTCGCGAGGAACCGGCGACACAAGTTGATCTACAACCTGTCAATCCCTCGTTTCTCCCGTCATTGCAAAGAATAAAATACGTTCGCACGGTGCTCACGTCGATCAAATATCTCCTTGACCTGATGGTAAGGATCCCGCGTTATGATGTGATTCATATATTCTCAGCTTCGTATTTTTCATTTCTGCTGGGTCCGACGCCTGCTGTGCTTATCTCAAAACTCTTCGGGAAAAAGACGATACTGAATTACCACAGCGGCGAAGCCGACGACCATCTTACCCGCTGGCGAAGTGCGGTTCCGCTCATACGTCTTTTTGATAGAGTTGTCGTTCCGTCGGATTACCTGGTGGATGTTTTCGCCAAATTTGGCTTGTCTGCGGAGCCGATCGCTAATTTCGTCAACGCGGACGACTATACCTTTCGCAAACGCGATCCGCTGAGGCCAGTGTTTCTCTCAAACCGAAATCTGGAAGACATCTACAATGTCGGCTGCGTTTTGCGGTCGTTTGCCTTAATTCAGCAAAAGCGTAAGGATGCCCGACTTCTGGTCGCAGGAGACGGCGCTGAGAATGAAAAACTTCGAAAGTTGGCGCTCGAACTCAGTCTCGAGAATATCGAGTTTCTCGGCAACGTCCCGCAGGAGAAAATGCCCTCTCTGTACTCGCGAGCCGATATTTATTTGAATGCTTCAAACATCGACAACATGCCGAGTTCGATAATCGAGGCGTTTGCTGCCGGAACTCCCGTTATTTCGACAAACGCCGGTGGCATTCCTTATGTTGTGACGAATGGGAAGAACGGGCTATTGGTTGAGAAAGACGATCATGCCGCCTTGGCAGAAAAGGCTATTTACCTATTGGAGAATAATGACGAGGCGCGACGGATGATTGCCGCCGCTTCGGTTGAAAGCTCAAAATATACGTGGGAAAGTGTGAAAAGCAGATGGATCGCTCTCTACCGCGACCTCGCTAACGCAGGCTAAGGATATCCAATGGAAGCTGGGTCGGGTTGCATCCGATGTCCGTTTTGTCCGGTCCCTTGCCCTTAAAGCGGCTATTTGACGCAAGACTGTAGTCATTTCGGCCCGGATCATTAAATCCGATAGAGCCCAGATCCGAAACAAGGAAATTACCGGCCGGAAATGAATAATCCGATTCCGGGACTCTCTGATTGTTGATGAAAACGTTGTTCTGAAAGAAGGATCGTGCCAACTGCGATCGTATGCCATCCGTAATGCCGTGGATGCCGTAGCTGCCATGGCCGGTGATGTTGTTCCTGAAAACAAAACCGCGGGGCGTCACACCGTGAAAAGTGGCGATATTGCCTTGATTAAAGGCCGTATTGTTAATGATCGTAATATCTTCGCCATCAGATACGAGTACAAAGTACCCCGAACCTTCGATGACATTCGTGCCGCCGATATCGAGGAGAAGATTGTTTTCGATCGTCAGTCGGCGCAGGGTTTGGCTTGGGTGAGCGTCGTCCTTGCCGAGAATATTAATCCCGTCACCGGCGTTCTTGATGATATTGTCTCGGATGATGACATCCTCGATAGTCGAGAACGGCGCACCGCCATCCTGATTTCGCACGGTTATTCTCAATGCAGACCCGATCCAGTTATTCTCGAGGTAATTACCGGTAAAGGACACGCGCTTGGCATTCTTGAGCTCGAACAAATTCTTGATCGTCATCGTTTTGGCCCACGACTGCGGTTTGGTGAGATGATTTCCGCGGATCTCGATATCGGTCGGTATAAGGTCAGCATTAGGCGGATCGGCCCCGCCGAACATTATATTCTCAGCTCCACCCTCGATGTAATTATTGAGAATGCGGATCTTACGCGAGCCCGTCCAACCGCAAATGCCCTGGCCTTCTTCGCCCGCGACGGCAAATCCCTCGATGTAGCTGTTCTTGATCGTGGTATTTGCGCTGTTTAGAGCGATGGCCCGGCGCGAGCGGCCGAGTTTATGAGGGTGAAAGTACGAGCGGTCGATCTCGATCGTATGTGGGACGTCGTCAGGGCGCTTTTCGCCATTGCCGAGCACGACAAGGCCGTAATTAAAAAGCGAGCCGGTCGATACGAATTCGATGCCGACAAAGCGGTAATGGTGTGCACCGTTCGATGCCTGTACAGCAGCGCGGCCAAGCATTCCGGAAGTGATGGTAGCCATTGACGAACGTTGCGATGGCTTAACTCGTTTCTCTTCGGACAGATCGGCTGCGGCAGACGAGCGGATCGTTACAAAATCCGTAAGAGGTTTGTTTGGAAGATTTATCTGTCCCGCGTAGACGGCCCCGGCCTGTAATTCAATGATGTCGCCGCTTTCGGCTTTTTCTAAGGCACCCTGTAGATTTCCACCGGGCGGAACCTTTATCACACGACCAGTTTGGGTCTGGGTGATCTCCGGCTGGGCACCGATCAGGCCGAGTTTGCCCGAGTAGTAATCGTAGCCAAATGGCGAAACCAGAAGTGTGATCAGCACTAGTGCAGCGGGAGCCCAAACAAAAAGCCGCGAACGTCCCCGAGCCGCCCTTACCGGCTTGCTGGTGACCCTAACTGAATTCATCGCCATAGCATCTACCATAAACGCACTTCCGTCCAAACAAAAGGTCGAAAAGCCGCCATAATCCACTCTTTTGAAGCACAAAAAGCTAGTAGAAACACCTCAAACCAAGTAAAATAGTAAAAGTCGTTCTATAAACGACCTTTTTCTGAAAAGTCGCTCCCCAAACTTACCGGATCTCCTGCGTCGGATCACCTCGTTTACCGTGTCTTTGACCATCGATCGTCGCCTTCCAAGAATGTCAGATAAAAAGCTAAAGATCATCATACTCACTCACGGCGGAGCCGAGCGATTTCTTGAACTTCTTTTGGATATCGCGGAGGTCGAGATCGTCGGCGTGTTTGTCGAGACAGCGACGATGAAGGAAGGGCCGTTCGTTGAGAAGATCACGCGGTCGATCCGCTATGATGGTTATTTTGCAACAATTAAGAAATTTGCGAACACAGTTTTCAAAAGTGAATCGGCTGATCTTGATAAAATGAAAGAAGGGCAGAACAGCCTTGCCGAATGTGCGACGAGACTAAATTTGCCCTTGAATCTGGTCGAAAACTACCACTCCGACGAAGCTTTAGCGTTGCTCCGCTCCGCCAATGCCGATCTCGGAATTCTCTACGGTACAAACATCGTCCGCGAGAGCGTCTTTGCAATACCGCGGCTTGGCTCGATCAATATTCATCAGGGGATGGCTCCGCTCTATCGAGGTGGGCCGACCGTTTTTTGGGAGCTTTTCAACGATGAGAAAGAGGTCGGGATCACGGTGCATTTTGTCGCGGCAAAGGTGGATACTGGAGATGTTGTGCTGCAAAAGACGGTTCCGCTCGACTACGACTTCTCGATTTACGGACTGAAATACAATGACTTCCTTGACGATTTTCGTGCTTCGATAAAGGAGCCGTCGGCGCAATTGCTTGCCGAAGCGGTTCGGCAGATCGCCGCCGGTAACGAACAGAGAATAAAGCAGGATACGACGATCGGAAAGCGCTATCGTTTGCCCGTCAAAACTGAAAAAGACCAGCTTTTAAGCATATTAAAGAGAAGGCATGAGGCTGGCCGATAGTCGCATATTCGTGAAGAAGCAGTTACTAAAAACCATATTCAATTTTGGTGGATTCACCCCGTTTCACTGGGCGAACCGCAAAAAGGTGCTGATCCTGACATACCATCGCTTCAGCCGCAGCCAGAACGCATCGAAGGTTTCGGCGGCCGATTTTGACTTGCATCTACAGTATCTCAGCCTCCACAACAGCGTTATGCCGCTTGCGGCGGCGGTCGAATGTCTGAGAAGCGGGAAGTCTTTGCCGACCAACGCTACGGTGGTCACGATCGACGACGGCTATGGAGACGCCTACGAGATCGCGTTTCCGAAGCTCAAAAAATACGGATTTCCAGCGACGGTTTATGCGATCACAAAATTCCTAGACCATAAGATATGGCTCTGGACCGATCTGATGCGGTATGTAATGGCGAAAACAAGTGATAGCCATGTTTCGCTCGAATTTGGTCCCGGCGACTGGGTTCAGGCCAGTCTGATAGATCCTGCGAAGCGGCTCGAAACTGCAAATCGCATTAACGAGCGGCTCAAGAAACTGCCGAACGAGCAGAAAGAGGCAAAGATCGCCGAGATCGCACGTCAATTGAATGTCGACCTTCCTACAGTTCCGACGCCCGAATTTGCGGCAATGACGTGGGATCAGGCGAGAGAGATGGAGGGCGATGGCGTGAGTATCGAATCGCATACGGTGACGCATCCGATCCTGACGAATATCGGTCAGGCGGAACTCGACTTCGAATTGCAAACGTCGAAAACACGGATTGAAGAACAACTCGGCCGTCGCGTCGATCATTTTTGCTATCCGAACGGTTCGCTGAACGACAACGTGAGGCGGGCCGCCGAGAAAGCCGGTTACGTAAGTGCTGTGACTACCGCGTACGGTTTTAACGATCGAGATATCAATGCGTGTCTCCTAAAGCGGATCGACGCTCAATCGGGCATCGAGAGCTTTGCCCAGAGTGCGAGCGGGTTTGAGGCGGTAAAGCAGAGAGTATTTGCGGCTCGGACATAAGAAATAAACGATGTGTGGAATTAACGGGATCGCTTTTTCGAGCCGTTCCAAACGACAAGTTAACGCTAGCCAGCTCGTCGCGATGCGCGATATTTTGGATCATCGCGGGCCTGACGACGGCGGCATCTTTGTCGATCGCAACATCGGCCTCGGCCACCGGCGTCTCGCGATAGTCGATCCGCGACACGGGATCCAGCCGATGTATGGTTCGTCGGACCGCAGGCTGCCAGCCTGCGTGTGTCCTGACNNTCTCCTGACTCGCAGGCTGGCAGCCTGCGGTCCGACACAGTCATCGTCTACAACGGCGAGATCTACAACCACGCCGACCTCCGTCTGGAATTGATCGACCGTGGCCACGTATTCGAGAATCGCAGCGACACGGAGACCATTCTGCATCTCTACGAAGAATACGGACGCGATTGCGTCGATCACCTTCGTGGAATGTTTGCTTTTGCGATCTGGGATGCGAGGAAGCACGAGCTATTCATCGCACGCGATCGTCTGGGCGTGAAACCGCTTTATTACGTTCATGATGAGCAGGGAAATCTTTTCTTCGCCTCTGAGATCAAAGCGTTGCTTGAGGCCGGAGCGATAAGGCCGCAGATCAATTTCAATGCGTTGCCCGACCAGCTTGCCAATCACGGCACGTCGGGCGACGAGACGCTCTACGTTGGCGTCAAACGACTGATGCCCGGCCACACGATGCTGTGGAAAGATGGGAAGCTGGATATTCGGGAATTCTGGGATCTGAGCTTTGAACCGAAACACGAGCTTCGCAGCGACGCCGATTACATCGAGGAATGGCGGGAACTGTTCCGACAATCGGTCGAAATGCGTTTGATGGCGGATGTCCCGCTTGGAATGTTTCTTTCGGGCGGCATCGATTCGTCGGCTATCGCCGCAATGATGTCGACGATGGTCAAAGATCCGATCAAGACCTTTTCTGTCGGCTTTAGCGAACGCGAGGCGAATGAATTTGAATATTCACGGCTCGTCTGCAAGACGTTTGGCACAGATCACCACGAGATAACGATCACGCCCGAACAATTCTTCGAGGCTTTGCCTAATCTTGTTTGGCACGAAGACGAACCGATCGGATTTATTGCTTCCGTGCCGCTCTATTTCGTTTCAAAGCTTGCTCATGAACATGTGAAAGTTGTTCTCACAGGCGAAGGTGCGGACGAGACTCTTGCCGGATACGGGCGATACGCCAAGGCTCTCAAACTGCTTAGCTACGGTGAAAAGTATGAGAGCGTGACGCCGACGTTTCTGCGCGATGCAGTGAGGGGCGGCGTTGCAACGTTGCCGGGAGTTTTGAATCGCAAGCTAAACCGCACGTTCCTTTCGCGAGAATCGGATATCGAGAATCTTTTCTTCGACAACTTCGGCGTTTTTCCAAAACGAATGCAGCGTGAACTGTTTTCCCGTGCAACGAGAGAAAAGATCGCCGACCTCAACCCTTACACGCGGCAGAATGCTTGGCTCGTAAAATGCGATGCCGACGATGTGCTCGATAAGCTGCTCTACGCCGACACGAAAACGTATCTTCACGAGCTGCTGATGAAGCAGGACCAGATGTCGATGGCCGCGTCGATCGAGAGCCGCGTGCCGTTTCTTGATCATAAGCTGGTCGAATTTTCGGCTCGCATGCCGCGTGAGATGAAGCTTCGGGGCAACACGACAAAATGGATACTCCGCGAGGCGATGAAGGGAATTCTGCCGAACGAGATTCTTGATCGCCCGAAGATGGGCTTTCCTGTGCCGATCGGGAACTGGTTCCGCGGCGAATTCAAACACATTGTCGACGAATACGTCCTCGGCACGCGTGCGATGGATCGTGGCATCTTCGATACGAATTACGTACGCTCGCTCGTCGCCGCCCACAATGCCGGCGAGAATCACGACGAACGCATCTGGGCGCTGGTTAACTTTGAGATTTGGCAACGACGATTTATCGATGGCGGCGTAAAATGATGGCTGCAGATACTGCAAAACCAACAAGATCAACGTCGGACGCTCTACGCGGCCGCGATATTTTGTGTTTCAGCCACGACTGGACGGGCGATCCGCTTTCGAAAACTCACCTGATGCGTGTGCTTGCCAAAGACAACCGCATTCTGTGGATCAACGCGATCGCCAACCGCATGCCGACCGCTTCGTCAAAGGACGTTTCGCGTATCTGGAAGAAATTAAAGGCATTTACTGAGCCTGTGCGTGAGGTAGAGTCCAATATTTTTGTTCTCAATCCGCTGGCGTTTCCCTCCTACGGCAACAAGTCGATCCTCAAGATCAACCAGAGATTCCTCGCCCGCCAGGTGAAAAAGGCGATGCGGAAGCTCGGATTTAAAGACGCGGTCAACATGGTCTTTAACCCGGCTGCCGGTATGATCGCCGGGCGACTTGGCGAGAGCGAACTGATCTATTATTGCGTCGACGAATACACCGCGTTCACCGGTGCATCGCCTGGCCTGAAAGAGATCGAGGACGATCTGTTTCGGAGCGCCGACCTGGTTGTTGTTTCGGCGGAGCGGCTGTTTGAATCAAAAAAACACCTCAATGCGAATACACATATCATTCGCCACGGCACCGACTGGCGGCATTTTCGTACCGCTATCGATGGCGATCTGGCGATTCCCGGCGACATAGCCGATCTGCCGCGGCCGATCATCGGTTTTCACGGTTTGCTTGCCGATTGGGTCGATTACGAGTTGATCAAAAAGACGGCCGAGCATTTTAGCCGCGGTTCAGTCGTTCTGATCGGTAAGATCGCCGTCGACGCCGAGCAAAAGATCAAAATGCTCAACGACGTGCCAAACATCCATTTCCTCTGCCGCAAGCCGTACGCCGAACTTCCGGCCTATTGCAAGGGCTTTAATGTCGCCGTTAATCCGTTTGAGATCAATGAGTTAACGCTCGCTGCAAATCCGCTTAAGGTTCGCGAATATCTCGCCGCCGGCTTGCCCGTCGTATCGACCGATATTCCGGAAGTCAGAGTTTTGGAAGATTGTCTCGTCGGAGTCGATCATGCCGATTTTATTGCGAAGGTCGAATACGCGCTATCGGATCCCAAACCGCGGACTGTCGTCAGCGACGCCGTAAGCCACGAAAGCTGGGAAGCTAAGGTCGAAGAACTGCGATCGATAATTACAAATTTATGAGTGCCACGATGACAAATGTAGACATTGCTAAACAACACGGTGCAGAAGTTGCCAGTGGTGAGCGGTTCGAATTTGGCAAGAATTGGAGCGCGTTTCTCTCTGTTCTCGATGACGAACGCATCGCGACCGCCGAGACGTCTTTGAAAGAAATGCTCGAGGTCGATTCGCTCGACGGCAAGACCTTTCTCGACATCGGCTCAGGCAGCGGGTTGTTTTCGCTCGCGGCCCGGCGTTTAGGAGCAAAAGTGTGCTCGTTTGATTTTGACAGCAGTTCGTTTGCCTGCACACAGGAACTCAGGAACCGGTATTTTCCGAACGACGTGAATTGGCGTGTCGAGCAGGGCTCGGCGCTCGATGCCGATTACGTCGCGAGCCTTGGCAAATTTGACATCGTATATTCGTGGGGCGTGCTCCACCACACGGGCGAAATGTGGCGTGCTCTCGAAAACGCCGTTATCCCAACGACCAAGGGCGGTAAACTCTTCATCGCGATCTACAACGACACCGGCAGTCAGGCACGGCGTTGGCATTGGATCAAAAAAACCTACTGCGGCCTGCCACGGCCGCTAAAAACCCCATTCGCCATCGTTGCGATCCTGCCCGAGGAGGTCAAATCTCTCGTCAACTCCATCGTCACGCTAAAGCCGATGTCCTACGTTCGCTCTTGGACCCGATACAAAAACAGCCGAGGCATGAACCGTTGGTACGACATCATTGACTGGGTCGGCGGCTATCCGTACGAGGTCGCGACGGTAGATGAGATTTTCGAATTCTATAAAACGCGCGGTTTCACCCTGACAAAGGTCAAGTCCGGCGGTATCGGGCTAGGTTGTAACGAATTTGTGTTTGAGCGTTTGAAATAGCCAGTGTGGCCGAGTTCAAAATTATGTCTCGGCATCGATCTTACTCATTAATTCCTGCCAACGTGGGTCGTCGCGCAATGACTCGAGATTTTGATCCGATTCAAAGTGCGGTTTGTTCTGGTTTCCCAGCTTGACCGCTTTATTGAGCCATTTAAAGGCGAGGTCCTTGTCACCAAGGAGAGCATAGGTCGATGCGACCCAATATGCCATATCGTGGTCGGCTCGTGAGATAGCCAGAGCATTTGGCGTGAGCTGGGCGATAGCTTCTTCGGTACGGCCGGCTCCGGCGAGGAATTCCGCACAGAGAGGTTTGATGCCATCCATTCGAGGGTTGTCTTTCAGCACATTTAAGATCGCATCGCTGGCATCGTCCTTTCGCCCCTGATAGTACCAAACGGCGGCTCGAAAGATCTTGAGCATGGGGTGATTTGGCTCTACGCGTGCCCCTTTATCAAGCTCCGCGAGGGCCCGGTCGTACTCTTTGCGGTAGAGAAAGATCCGCGAACGATTGTAGGCGGCGACAGCACGTGCAGCCGGATCGAGACGCGTCAGTTTCTCAAAAGCTTTGAGCGACTCGTCGTATTTGCCGTCGAGGCGGTTGATGACGCCGGTGACGAAATAGAGCGACGCATCATTCGGGAATTGCTTTTGCAGCAGCTCGATCTCGCTGCGGGCCTTTTTCTTTTCGCTGCGGGCCATGTAGATCATAACCATCAGGACTCGTGCTTCGACGACGTTAGGGTCATAGAAGAAAGCTTTGCTGAATGCGGCTTCGGCGTAGGTGTAATCTTCCGGCTCGCCGAGGCCTTTAAAAACGCGGTTTGCATAACAGGCACCAAGGCCGCTGTACGCAAGGGCAAAGTGCGTGTCGAGTTCGATCGCGCGTTTGAAATTGGCGATCGCGGCGTCGCAGTCTTCGGCATCGATCGTGCGGAAGATGAACCGTCCAAAGTTGTCCCGGCCGCGAAGGTACTCTTCCCACGCCTCAGCATTATCGGTTGCCCGTTTGCCAAGTTTTTCAGCTTCGAGGTCAGTGAGTTCGAGCCTGAGTCCGTCGAGGATCCGCTGCGCTATCCCGTCCTGAAGGGCGAGAATGTCACTGCCCTCGGCGTCGATACGGTCGCTCCAGAGAATATCGCCGCTCATCACGTCGAGCAATTGCGCTGTTACCCGCAGCTTCTCGCCGGCACGCAAAAATCCAGCCGAGAGTACAGCGTGGACACGTAATTCTTTGCCGGCCTCGCGCGGATCGACATCCTTACCCTGATATTTTGCGATGACCGAACTTGGCCGGACGATGATCGAGCGGATCTGAGCAAGTTCGGTAATTACGGCGTCAGCGAGGGCAAATTCGTAAAAGTTCGATGCCGTATCGCCGCTTAGATTCTGGAAAGGCAGGATCGCGACGCTCTTTTTTTCGATGCCGGTGCCGGTTCCCGTCATCGAGATGTCGGGCGTGAACGACGGCTGGCTCGAAGACGATATCTGCGACGGGAAAGACTGCGACGAACTTGGAGCCTCCGGCGCAGATTTGCCGGTGAACCAGTTGAGCATTCGCTTTACAGTGCCGCCGTCAGAATGCGAAGGTGCGACTATGTCTCCAGGCATCACTTGTGCCCCAGAGATCTGCTGCATCACGGCCCGGAGGTCGTCACGCATTGCGGTTATTTTTTGATACCGATCCTTAGGTTCTTTTGCGAGAGCCTTGTCGATGATAGTCTGCAATTGAGGCGGTAGCGATTCCTGACGCATTTCCGCTAGCGGCTTTGGTGTGCCGTAGAGAACCTGATGTCGTACATCGATCACGGTCTTGCCCTGAAATGCCCAAATACCGGTGAGCATCTCATAAAGCAGGACGCCGGTCGAGAAAATGTCAGATCTGGCATCGGCCCGCTCGCCTTTCGCCTGCTCGGGGGCGGCGTAGGTAGCTGTGCCGTACGGAATTCCAAGTTCGGTTATCTCATGCCGGTCGTGGCCGGCGTTTTGTTCAAGATGCTCGTCTTCAAGCAGCTTTGCGAGGCCAAAATCGAGGATCTTTACTTGGCCGGCATCTGTGACCATGATGTTGCCGGCCTTGATGTCACGGTGAATAATATTTTTTGAGTGGGCGTAGGCGAGAGCATCCGCTACTTGTATCGCGATCGACAAGGCACTCTTGACCTCTAACGGACGGCCCGAGACAAGCTGTCGCACATTCTTGCCATCGACATATTGCATCGCGATGTAAAAAACGCCATCGTCGCTGTGGAAATCGAAGACGGTGCAGATATTCGGATGGTCCAGCTGTGAGCAAAGCTGGGCTTCGCGCTCAAACCGCTTGAAATTTGCAGTCTTTTGGGTTAGTTCGGGAGGAAGAACTTTGATTACAGCGGTACGGTTTAGCTTGGTGTCGAGCGCCTTATAAACAGTACCCTGGCCACCCGAGCCGATCTTTTCGAGGATCTTGTATTGGTTAATCTGCGAACCAACCATAATGAGATCTTGGATTGCGGATTGTGGATTGCGGATTTCAAGGTGAAGTCGCGCTTTGCACAATTACAAGAACACAAACCAAAGATGATACTTGCGGATCGCCAAATCCGCAATCTAATATCCGAGATCAAATGTCCGGCCAACTGCCGGCTCAATCAGGATAGATCGTTCAGCCACGTGGCGGATCGCCCCAGCCCGAGCCCTTGTAGATCCCATTCTCTACGATGCAGGGCACGGTCGGGTCGCCGCCTGAGAATTCGAACATCTCGAGCTGTCGGGCGCGATCATTCTGAGCATCGTATTCGGTAAAGGGTAAACCGAGCCCATCGTAATGGTCCCGGGCCTGCTGACAGTACGGGCAGCCCGGTTTTGTGTACATCACTATTGCCATTGTTCAAAATTACACCTTTTGGATAAGATAATCTAGCCGAATAACAGCCGGCACGCAATTATGACGCTCCCTGAAATATTCCAGCCATACGATAAGCTGATCGAGATTGAGGTTCTCGGCGCCAAACGCATGGTTCCTGAGAATAATTCGCTCCTCCGCTGTTTTCAGTTTCTCGCAATGGAGAGCATTTCGTATGGCGACTTTTGCTGGAATGGAGAATGCTTGAATTGTCAGGTCTGGCTGCAAAACGGCGATAAAGAGAAAGCCGTTATGGCCTGCCGAACCGATGTGGCTGAAGGCATGAAGATCGTACGTTTGGCAGCCGGGATCGAATTGTCGGATGAGTAGATACGCTGTCGGGCTGATAGGATGGTTGTATGAATACAGCGACAGTAACGTCACTTGATGTTGTTCATGAGAAGTTTTTGTTATTGAATGACCTCTTACGGCCACTGTTGGCAGAAGGGTTGTTAGTAGCATTTTCGGGCGGAGTCGATAGTGCATTTCTTACTTGGGCTGCGGAGCGGGAACGACGTAGATCGGGCGGAAGGCTTGCGGCCTTGACAGCTTTGAGCGAGAGCTTTTCGCGGACGGAAAAGGCTGATGCTGCGCGGTTCATCGAGGAGAACTGCATAGAGCATCATTGGGTCGAAAGCAAAGAGTTGCTCAATCCTGAGTACGCCGTCAATGACAGCAACCGTTGCTTTCACTGTAAGACCGAGCTGTTTACGATCTGCCACGAAGCAGCGAAAACGCATGACCTTAAATGGATAGCGTACGGTTTTAACGCGTCCGATCGAGGTGATTTTCGGCCAGGGCATCGTGCGGCAGTTGAGAACTCGATCTTGTCGCCTCTTGCCGATACTGGGTTGACAAAGGACGACATTCGCCTATTGATGCGTGAGAACGGCCTCGAAATGGCAGACAAGCCGGCGAGCCCGTGCCTCAGTTCGCGATTGATGACGGGTGTTCCTATCACGCCTCAAAAATTGAACGATGTCGAGCAGATCGAGGCGATCTTGCGTGACGGTGGGCTGCGGGTGTTTCGCGTCCGTCTGCATGAGGAAGGCAAGACGAGATTCTTACGCCTGGAAGTCGCTCCAGATGAGATGAATGCTGCATTGGAGTTCCGTGATAGAGTCGTCGCCGAAGCTCTCGCCCGAGGTTACAAATGGGTGACACTCGATCTGGCGGGTTACAAAATGGGCGGTGGGAATTTGATCGTAAAATGAAGGACACCGAGCTTTTTGAACTGCTGGAAAAAGTTAAGAGCGAAGACATTTCGCCGGAGGAAGCTCTCGGCGTCCTCAAGAACTCGCCCTTCCGCTCGACGCAGCTTCCTTTCGCTGACCTCGACCACCATCGCGGTTTGCGTCAGGGAATCGGCGAGGTCATATATGGCGAATCGAAGTCTGCTGAGCAGATAATTTCTATCACGGAACATCTTTCACATATCGGCCAGACGGTTTTGATAACGCGTCTCGATCTCGAAAAGACCACCGCCCTCGCGGCTCGATTTCCCGATGCTCGCGTCAATGAGTTGGCCCGTACCTTCATTGTCAATGCAAAGCCCGTTAAAGATCAGGCATCGGGCGAGCCGTTTGTTGCAGTGCTGGCGGCGGGTACGAGCGACGCATATGCGGCGGAAGAGGTGTGCGAAGTTTGCGTGGCGATGGAGACGGCGTTTGCCAAATTTTACGACGTTGGCGTTGCCGGACTGCATCGTTTGCTCGACAAGCAGGAAGCCTTGCAGAAGGCTTCGGCACTTGTGGTAGTTGCGGGAATGGAAGGAGCTTTGCCGAGCGTGGTTGGCGGGTTGTTCGGCAAACCGATCTTCGCTGTGCCAACGAGCGTCGGGTATGGAGCGAGTTTTGGCGGTATCGCTGCGTTGCTGGCGATGCTGAATTCATGCGCGGCGGGGATTGCAGTTGTGAATATTGATAACGGGTTTTCAGCTGGCTATGCGGCGTGTCAGGTTGTTCGCGAGATAAAGAGAATTTCCAATGGGTAAAGCGCTATTTCTTGAGAGTGTAGCCGGCGTAGCCGGTGATATGTTTGCTGCTGCGTTTGTTGACGCGGGGCTTGTGACGGTTGATGAACTAAATGAGCTAGCGATGAAGCTTGGCCTCGACGGCGTGACAGTCGCGGCCGAGAGCGTGATTCGAGCGACGGTGCGTGCGGTTCACATAAGCGTGAAATGGAAGGATGAAAGATGGAAGCACGGCTTCGGACACAAACATCGTCACGAGAACCACCACCACCACCATCACCACGACCACGACCACGACCACCATCATCATCACCGGCATGAGCATCATGAGAGCACTCTCGAGCACGACAACACAAATCTACTACTCGGAGATGCCGCTGCGACGCATTGGCATACTCATTACACCGATATCGACGAATTGGTGAAAAGGTCTTCGCTGGATGAGAAAACGAAGGACATCGCGAGCAGCATATTCCGCGTGATCGCTGAGGCCGAGGCTGATGCTCATGGCATTGCGGTTGAGAATGTAGCATTTCACGAAGTTGGGACGGTCGATTCGATCATGGACGTCGTCATGGCGGCGTTCTGCCTGAGCAAAACAGGAGCGGACAAAGTATTTGCCACGCCTATAAAAACAGGTCGGGGAACGATCAGAATTCAGCATGGCACGCATCCTATACCACCGCCCGCAAGTATTCGGTTGCTCACCGGTTTGCCGATCGGCCAAACTCCCGAAGCGATAACGCGAGAAAATGTCGAGCTATCGACACCGACGGGTATCGCGATCCTTAAGGTCACCGCGCCGCAATTTGCCGTCGACATGCCATCCGGAACCCTGCTTAAGCAAGGTATGGGAGCGGGGACGATGGATCTTGGCAGTTATCCAAATGTGTTTCGGGTATCTCTGCTCGAAACGGCAGAAGAAGCCGTTGCCTTACCTTACGAGACAGATACGGTGGTCGAGATCGTTTGCAATATCGATGACGACACGGGTGAGCATCTGGCGTGGATGAGCGAACGACTGATGCAGGACGGAGCTATAGATGTCTGGCAGACGTCAGCTATTGGGAAGAAGGGTCGGGTAGTAGTTTGTCTCTCCGTGCTAGCTCCGGAAAGCTCGTGGACCATATTTGCAGACTGGATACTCAGAAACGGCACCACGTTTGGGATCAGGTATAGGAAATGGGAAAGGCTAAAGCTCGCCCGCGGCTTCGAGCAACGCGAAACCGCCGGGGTTTTAACGACGTATAAAATGGGCTTTACGACAGACGGCAGTAAGTTGAAAGAAAAGCCCGAGTTTGACGAAATGCGAGCCTCGTTCAATAAGGCTTAGTATTTCGGCACGCTTGGATCGACGTCATTTGACCAAGCAGTGATGCCGCCGACGAGATTCTTTAGGTCTCCCTGAAACCCCGATTGTCGTAAAAACTCGATCGCCCGCGCGCTGCGGCCGCCCATTTTGCAATGGATGACGGTTTCACGCGTCGGGTCGATCTCACCGGAGCGGCTCGGAATTTCACCCAGCGGGATGAGCTTTGCTCCCTCGATACTGGCGAACGCGAATTCGTCCGGTTGGCGGACGTCGATAAGCTGGATGTCATCGCCCGCGTCCATTCTAGCCTTTAGTTCTGTGGCTGTGATCTCTTGCATAAATTACAATTTTACCCCGAATCTCAATAATGTCCTATACTAGGACACTCTATCATTCTGTGGCATTGAAGGCTCCAACCGACAATGGGAAATCAGCCGACGTTTGCCGAAAACCCTTACATACGATTGACAAAACTTTACACTCCCATCGGGCTGCCGCGACGTGAAGTGTTGTAAAATGCTGTACTTAGACATCAATCTATGTGGAATACACGTGTCAAAATATTTGCGTCGTTAGCCCTTATCTTTCTGGCGGCAGCTTGCGGATCGTCGGGGGGTAATCAAGGCCGGCGTGCCAATGCGAATACCGATGAGAGCCCTCAGGCCGCCGCGATCGTCATCACGGTCGGCAAAAGCGAATCGCGGGACGTTGCGTCGGTAATTCAGGCGACGGGCAGCATGATCGCGGACGAAGAATCGAGTGTGGCTCCAAAGACTGCCGGGAAGGTCGCCAACATCTCGGTCAACGTCGGCCAGTTTGTCGGAGGCGGGGCGATAATAGCAAGGATTGACGACAGAGACGCACGTTTACAGTTATCTACCGCTCAGGCGGGCGTCAAGAAAGCGCAGGCATCGGTCCTCCAGGCCGAGGCCAGACTTGGACTCGGGCGTGACCGTTCGTTTGACTCGTCGGCTATTCCTGAGGTTCGCGCGGCCAACGCCTATTACGAGCAGACCCTTGCGGAATTGAAGCAGGCCGAAGTCAACGAGAAGCGTTATCGCGAGTTGACCGAGACGGGCGATGTCGCGATGATCACCTACGAACAGTATCGGACGGCTCGTGACACAGCACGTGCTCGTGCCAACGCCGCCCGCCAGCAGCTCGACGCAGCGGTCAACACCGCGCGTCAGAGCAATCAGGCGATCGCAAGTGCGAGGGCCGATGTCGAATCTGCTCAAACGCAGGTTGCCGATGCTCAGCAGGCGATTGCGGATACGAGCATTCGCTCACCTTTCGCTGGTTTTGTAAGTTCGCGTCCTGTGGCAGTTGGCGAGTATGTTTCGTCAGCTTCTGTAGTAGCGACAATCCTGAGGACCAATCCGATCAAGGTTCAGATAAAGATCGCTGAGGCAGACATACCATTCGTGTCGATCGGACGGGGCGTGTCGATCCAAGTCGATGCATATAAAGATCGCAAATTCGCAGGTACGGTGGTCGCCGTCAATCCTGCTGTCGATCCGATATCGCGTTCGGCGATGGTCGAGGCGGCGGTTGAGAACGGTGACAATTCATTGCGGCAGGGAATGTTCGCGACCGCGAGGATAACTCGCGAGGGCGGCAGCAAAGGCGTGTTCGTTTCAAAAACGGCCGTTCATCCGGATCCGGCAACACAGGCATATCGGGCATATGTGATAGTCGAAGGAATTGCAAAGCTCCGAACGCTGCAGCTTGGACCCGAGGAAGGCGACAGTTATCAGATATTGAATGGCCTCAACGCAGACGAGGTTGTAGCGACCAGTAACCTTGATCAACTCTACGAGGGGGCAAAAGTTAGTTATTAGTTCGGGGTTCAGGGTTCAGAGTTCGGGGTATGTTCAGAGTAGGGCTGAATAAAAACGGTTGAGGAATGCGAAATGGCAAGAATCGAGAGATTTGAGGACATCGAGGCATGGAAGTTGGCGCGTGAGGCGACACGTCGAATTTATCTATTGAGTTCGGACGGCGAGTTCTATCGGGACTACGGATTGAAAGATCAGATTCGTAGGTCCTCGGTATCGACTATGGGCAATATTGCGGAAGGTTTTGAGCGCGAAGGCAACCGGGAGTTTGTTAACTTTTTGGGCATTGCAAAGGGCTCGTGCGCGGAGACGAGGTCTCATTTGTACGTTGCTCTTGATCAGAATTATATTGACGAAATTCAGTTTAGAGAAGCATATGACTGTTTAGAAGAAGCTGGCCGCAAAATCGGTGGGTTTATGAGTTTTTTGAAACAGTCAGACTTCAAAGGTAGTAAATTTGCGTGAGGCTCTGTTCGGGGAACTCTGAACTCGGAACCCTGAACTTGGAATTTTTTCTATGCAGTGGCTGGCTGAAATTTGTGTCCATCGTCCGGTGTTTGCGACCGTGATCGTCATTTTTTTGACGGTGGTCGGCGGGTTTAGCTTTTTTACGCTTGGGGTTGACCGATTTCCAAAGATCGACCTTCCGACTATATCGGTCAGCACGAGTAATTCCGGAGCGTCACCTGAGGAGATCGAGACTGAGATCACCGACGTGATCGAGGGAGCGTTGAACACCGTTCCCGGCGTCGAGGAAATGCGCTCTAGTTCGTCGCGTGGCCGATCGAATGTCAACCTGACCTTTAATCTTGAGAAGGATCCCGATGTAGCGTTTCAGGAGATACAGCAGAAACTCAGCAATGTACTGGGCCGGCTTCCCGAGACTGCCGATCCGCCTTCTGCCCAAAAGAGCGATCCGGATTCGCAACCGATACTGATGTACACCGTCAGTGCTCCGCGCGACATCATGGAGCTGACCGAGCAGGTCGAGCAGTTGATACAGAAACGAATTGAAAGCGCCGACGGTGTCGGCGAGGTCTTCATGTGGGGCTCACGATCGCCGCAGATAAGGGTCAACGTAAACCCCGACCGCCTCCGTGCCTTCAATATTGCGGTTACCGAGGTGACTGCGGCGATCCGCTCGCAGAATCAGGAACTGCCAGGCGGCAATATCATCGAGGGACAGCGAACGCTCGGCGTCCGCACGATGAGCAAACTCACAGAGGTTGCGCAGTTCAATGATGTCGTGATCACGACTCGCAACGGTTTCCCGATCAAGATCAAGGACATCGGCAGTGTCGAGAAAACTGGTGGCGAACCGAGTTCCGCCGCATCGCTCGACGGCATACCTGCTGTTTCGGTCGGCGTCCGAAAACAGGCCGGAGCAAACACCATCGCGGTCATCGATAACGTCAAGACCCGAATGGCGACGATCATTCCAAACCTCCCATCGGATATGAAGATCGCCAAGATCCGCGATCAATCGGAGTTTATTCAGAATTCGTTGACCGCGATCGAAGAGCATCTGGTGCTTGGCGGATTGTTCGCGGCGATCGTCGTTTTCCTATTCCTCTGGAATTTCCGGTCAACGATCATTGCGGCCTTGGCGATCCCTGTTTCTATCATTGCCGCATTTGCGGCGATTGCGGCATTTGGTTTCTCGCTAAACCAGATGACGATGCTTGCTCTGACGCTCATGGTCGGTATCGTCATCGACGATGCGATCGTCGTTCTTGAAAACATCTATCGCTTTGTCGAAGAAAAGGGCATGGACCCATTTCAGGCGGCGATCGAAGGCACACGCGAGATCGGGCTAGCTGTTTTGGCAACAACATTGTCGCTCCTGGCGGTCTTTATTCCCGTCGGTTTTATGACCGGCATTGTCGGACGCTTTATGTCGTCGTTTGGCCTGACGGCGGCAGCGGCGATCGCGGTTTCGCTGATCGTGTCGTTCACTTTGACGCCGATGCTAGCAGCTCGTTGGATAAAGAGGAAAAAAGGCGAGAAGGGAAGAAAGGGAGAAGGTGAGACAGCGATTTCCGACACGTTTGAGTTTTCGGAAACTGCCGAGTCCGAGACGACGGAAAGCGAGCATATCGGTGATTCGAAATCGGGCTGGTTCTACAGCAAGATCGACGGCACGTACACGTGGCTGTTGCGTACGGCTATGCGATTCCGTTGGGCAGTGGTATTGATATGTATCTTGACCGTGGCGTCTATAGTTCCGCTCTATAGATATGTCGGAATGGCGTTTCTGCCGGATGAGGACGAGTCGCTGTTTCAGGTAAACGTCCGCGGGCCGCAGGGAACATCGCTCTCGGCGACGCAATCGATCCTTGACCGGATCGCACGTGATATTCGGGCAGAGGTTCCCGGCGTCAAGAATACGCTTGTTCTGGCCGGTTTTGGCCGCGGGTCGGGAGCGAATAACGGATTTATTAACGTTGCTTTGCTTCCGGTTGGCGAACGTAAGAAGTCGCAGGCCGATCTAATCAATCAGACCCGCAACATTGCCAAGAAGTATACGTCGAAAGATTATCAGGTCACGGTATCTGCCGCTTCATCGATCGCCGGAAGCATCGGCCTCGGCCGTGGTGGTTCAGGGGTTGGAATGTATATAGCCGGGCCCGATATGGTGAAGCTCACTGAGTATGCCAATGCGATGGTCGAGAAAATGAAGCTGGACCCGATCTATCGAGACCCCGACACATCCATCGAAGTCGGAAATCCAGAGGTTCGTGTGACGATCGACCGAACAAAAGCCGCCGATCTCGGCGTGCGTGCCGGCGATGTGGCTCAGGCTCTGAACATTCTGTCGGCCGGCCAGATCACCTCGACCTACAGTGAGAATTCGAAACAGTACGACGTTATTGTTAGGGCAGAAGAGGCATATCGACGCGACCGAAGTAATTTCAGGTACTTTACGGTCGGTTCATCCAATGGCGGAACAGTAGATCTTGAGCGCGTGATAAAGATCGACGAGGGCCTGTCGCCGTCCTCGATCAATCGTCTAAATCGCCAACGACAAGTCACTGTTTCGGCCGGCTTGCCGCCAAACGCCGCCGAATCGGATGCCGTCGCAAAGATGGAAAAGATCGCCGCCGATCTAAAGATGCCGGCAGAATATGTAACCGGCGTGACGGGACAATCTAAGGAACTTCAGAAAGCCTACAATGCATTTTTGTATGCGTTTCTTTTGTCCTTTGTTTTCATGTATTTGATCCTTGCGGCGCAGTTCGAATCGTTCATCCATCCTGTCACGATCTTGATCACGCTGCCGCTTTCGGTGCCGTTTGCATTGCTTTCGACAGCGATCGCGGGGCAGACGCTGAACATATTCTCGGCCCTGGGAATTTTGCTTTTATTCGGGATAGTCAAGAAAAACGCTATTTTGCAGATCGACCATACCAATACCCTGCGGTCGCGCGGAATGAATCGATACGACGCGATCATTCAGGCAAATCGTGATCGACTGCGTCCGATCCTGATGACGACGATCGCATTGGTGGCAGGAATGATACCGCTTGTTCTCGGCAGCGGTGCGGGTGCGGCGACAAACCGCTCGATCGGGATCCTCGTGGTTGGCGGGCAGTCGATGTGTTTGATCCTGACGCTGCTGGCGGTGCCGGTGTTTTACTCGCTTTTTGACGATGCACAGCAGACGACGATCTGGCGGACGATCGCCGATTCCGTCGGACGGCTGTTTCGACGAAAGAAAAGTCAGGGCGATATCAAGATCGAGGCGACACAGTAATATTGATGCTTTTTGAACTCAAAAGATCGCCGGTTCATTCGGTGTTGTCGCCCTTGTGCGTACTCGTCCTCGTTTTCCTCGGGATGATGTGCGCGTTTGCTCAGACGCCGTCACCGACTACAACGCCGACGGTTCCATCCGTTGATCCAACTCCCGCCCAGCCGTCGTTCGACAAAGCGGCGAAAGCAATGCCGAGCGTCGAAAGAGTCGGCGTTGGCGTCGCTGATCCGCTTTCTCTAACGCTCGAACAGGCGATCGAGATGGCGCTAAAGAATAATAACGACATCGATGCGTCGAGAAATGATGTAAGCATCGCCGAGTTTGGCGTTAAGGGTGCCCGCGGTATTTACGATCCGCTGTTCAATTCGCAGACGTTTTATGAGAGCCGAACGACGCCGACCGCCTCGACAATTGGCGGGGCAGTCAATGGCTCGGTTACGCAGAAACAGTTTTTCAACGATCTCGGCCTTGCCGGATTTGTTCCAAAATATGGCGGTTCGTACGACGTTATCTTCAGCCAATCGCGAACAAATACCAGCAATCGAAACGCAACCCTAAATCCACAGTTTCCAACGAATTTTACCGCAGCCTACACACAACCGCTGTGGCGAAATCGCACGATCGACAACAACCGCCGCTCGATCGAGATCGCGAAAAAGAATGTGACCCTCTCGGATGCTCAATTGCGTATTCGGGCGATCGATGTCATCGCGACCGTCGAGCAGGGATATTGGGATCTTGTTTTCGCAATGCGAAATCTACAGGTGCAGACCGACACTCTGCGGCAGGCACGCGAACAGCTCGAAAGCAACAAGCGTCTGGTTGACCGAGGCGTACTTGCACCGATCGAGCTAGTTGCAGCAAATGCGCAGATCGCTACGTTTGAGCAGGCGATATACCTCGCTCAGGAGAGCGTTACAAGGGCGGAGAATGCACTAAAGACATTGCTGCTGCCTGACCGGACCGCCGCCGAATGGTCGCGTGCCCTTACACCTGTTACGCCGGTGAGCCCAAACGTGCCGCGAATCGGCCTGGAGGTAGCAACGGCCGAAGCTTTGAAGAATCGGCCCGAGATCGCCCAACTTGAAATAAGCGCCGAGATCAATCGCATCGATGAGCAGTATTACCGCAACCAGACCAAGCCGCAGATCGATCTGGTCGGGACATACACATCTGCCGGCCTCGCCGGTTCGCCTAATCCGCTTTCGTCGGGTGCGACCTCGGTTCCGGATAATTTAAAGGGCGGCTATTTTACATCTTTGGGTAATTTGCTCGCTCAGGATTATCCGACCTACCGAGCCGGTGTACAAATATCGCTGCCGTGGGGAAATCGTACCGCGAAAGCAAATCTGGGCCGCACACTCGTCGAGGCAGATCGCCTCGCGAATAACCGTGCCCAAACCGAACAAATCATCGAGGCCGAGGTGCGAAACGCGCTTCAGGCATTGCGAAGTGCTGAGGCACGACTGGCCTCAGCTACCGAAGCCAGAACTGCCGCCGAAGAGCTTTACAACAGCGAGCAGCGGCAATTTCGCTCCGGCACGACAACATTTTATCTCGTTCTACAGCGTCAGACCGAGCTGACCGCTGCACGCGGCCGTGAGCTTCAGGCACAGACCGATCTCAATAAAGCGATCTCCGAGTTTCAACGAGCGATCGGCACCACGTTAAGTTCAAATAACGTCACCGTAAGCAAATGACATAAGAACATTTTGCGACCCTTTGCGTTCTTTGCGGCCTTTGCGTGAAACCGACTTTTTATCACGCAAAGCTCGCCAAGATCGCCAAGAACCGCCAAGGAGCATTCTCAGAACACCACAGGTGTTGGCCATCGCCCAAAAGTTTGAAACTTTTCCCGGTCATTTTCGAATTAATAGCTACAATTGAGTATTTCTCCAGGAGTGAATATGAAAAGCTTTTTACGTAATGCGGCTGTTTTTGCATTTACCGTCGCCATGGTCTTTTCGCTGAGTTCGCTGGTGAGCGCCCAAAAAGGGAAGTCTGCCGGGATCAAAGTGCCGGTGACCTATTACACGCTCAAGAATGGCCTCAAGGTCGTGTTGTCGCCCGAGCACTCGGCGCCGCTTACGACTGTTGCCGTTTATTACAACATCGGCTTTCGCATCGAGCCGCGTGATCGCACCGGTTTTGCGCATTTATTCGAACACCTGATGTTTCAGGGCTCAAAGAATCTGGGCAAGATGGAATTTATCAGGCTCGTAGAGAGCAACGGTGGTGTGTTGAATGGCTCGACGCGGTTCGACTTTACAAATTACTTTGCCGTCATGCCCGCGCACAAGACCGAGACGCTCATCTGGGCCGAAGCCGATAGAATGCGTGGCCTCGACATCACTCAGGAGAATCTCGTCAATCAGCAAGGCGTCGTCGCGAACGAGGTAAAAGTAAACGTTCTCAATCAGCCATACGGCTCGTTCCCCTGGATCGACCTGCCGATGGCGGCGTTTACTAATTGGTACAACGCCCACAATTTCTATGGCGATCTGAAAGATCTCGATGCTGCAACACTGGCAGATGCCAAGACGTTTGCGACCAAGTATTATCAGCCCGGCAATGCAGTCCTCGTCATAACCGGCGATTTCGAAGAAGCGGCGGCGAAGGGCTGGATCGAGAAGTATTTTGCCAATATAGCTTCGCAAAAAGCAGAGGCTTTGCCAGATCTAAAAGAGCCGCGACAAGAAGCTGAAAAGACCGTAACACGCACCGATAAGCTAGCCAAAAAGCCTGCAGTAGCATTTGGCTATCAAATGCCGCCTCGTGGCACGCCTGAGTATTACGCGATGGGCCTGATCGATCAGATACTCGTTCAGGGCGAGGACAGCATGTTGTTTCAGGAACTCGTAAAGAACAAAAATTACACCAGCGGTCTCGGCGGCGGTATCAATTCCGGGCTTGGAAATATGTTCAATTACAGCGGGCCTGTGCTGTTTGACGTGAATCTGATCCACGACGAAAAGTTCACGCCTCAACAGATCCTCGCGTCGGCTGACGCTGTGATCGCACAGGTGCAGGACAAGCCTGTCGAGCAGGCGATGATCGACCGTGCGATCGTCAAGCTCCGCAGCGGCTTGTACGACACGATGACGCAGTTTGGCGGCTTCGGACGTGCCGACCTGCTCGCGAGTTTTGCCCTGTTTGACGACAAACCGGAAAACATCAACCAGATCGAGGCAAATTTTCGCAAGGTCACGCCTGCCCTGATCCAAAAGACGGCAAAGGAATACCTGCGAAAAACAAACCGCACCGTCGTCATTCTTAACATCGAGAAAGCGGCAGCGGCCGAATAGGAGACGACAATGCAAAATTCAAAATTCAAAATGAAAAAATATTATCGACTCTCTCTGCGTCTCTGCGTCTCTGCGGTGACATTAGCTTTGCTTTCGATCGCTGCGTTTGCCCAAAAGGAAACACCGCCGGCCGGTGGCCAGCCAAAGCCATTCGTCTTTCCAAAACAGGACACATACACGCTCGGCAACGGGATGAAAGTGACGCTCGTGCAATACGGAGCCGTGCCAAAAGTTGCGATGCAGACCGTTGTCCGTGCGGGTTCGCTAAATGAGCGAAGCGATCAGCGTTGGATCTCAGACATGGTCGCCACCTTGCTCAAAGAGGGAACCAAGACGCGCACAGCCGAGCAGCTTGCGCGCGAAACTGCGGAAATGGGCGGCAGCATTTTTACCGCAGCCGCGACCGACAAAACGACGATCGGCGGTGAGGTGCTTTCCGAATTTGATACGAAGTTTCTGGCCCTGATGGCTGATGTTGTTATGAATCCCAAGCTCGCCGCCGAGGATGTCGAAAAGATCCGCGCCAATAAACTCCGCGAACTCGCCATCAACCGCGCACAGCCGGGCTCGCTCGCTTGGGAAAAGTTTCGCGAAGTAATTTTCCCCGGCCACGCATACGGCTCGATCTTTCCTACAGAAGCTGGCCTAAAGGCTTATACGCTGCAGGACATCAATACGTTTTACTACAACCAATATGGAGCGGCTCGTGCTCATCTGTATGTCGTCGGGCAATTTGATACGGCTGCCGTAAAGGCAGGGATCGAAAAGGCATTCGGCAACTGGAAAAAAGGCCCCGATCCGATCCGCAACGCTCCAAAGGTCAACGCTCGACGCACATTAGACGTCATCGACCGTCCAAATGCGCCGCAATCGACGATCTATCTCGGCATGCCCGCGATGTCGCCATCGGATGCCGATTTTATCAAGTTCACGGTAATGGATTCGCTCCTCGGCAGCTCGTTCGGTTCGCGTATCACGGCGAACATCCGCGAGAACAAAGGCTACACCTATTCGCCGGGCAGCTTTATCTGGAACCGCTTCAAGACCGGCTATTGGGTCGAGAGCGCCGATGTAACGACCGAATCGACCGGTGCATCGATCAAAGAGATCCTTTTCGAGATCGAACGCCTAAGAAAAGAGCCGCCAAGCGATGCCGAATTACAGGGGATCAAGAATTACCTCGTTGGCATCTACGTCCTGCAAAACTCAACTCGAACCGGCGTCATCGGCCAGCTCGAAAGCGGTAATTACAACGAACTCGATAAGAATTACCTTGACACATACGTCTCAAACCTCGCCGCGGTCACGCCCGCAGACGTGTCCGAAATGGTTAAAAAATACCTGGTTCTCGAAAAAATGACTCTCGTCGTCGTCGGCGATAAGTCAAAGATCGATGCCCAACTAAAGCCGTACGAGATTCCGTAGAAGCAAGTCGGAACGCGGACGCCCTCGTCCGCCGTGGCGCGTGATTCGGTGTTAGGGACATTCTCAGAGCAGGCCTGTTATATTGACGATTCTATGGTATTCGTATCCTGACCCAGCTTGCTCCGATTGCTTTCTGAAAATGACGAAAGAGCGAAGAGCCTACGGTATCGGCTCTTCGCCCGTCGCTGTTTACTCAGAGTGACCGCAGTCAGGCCCTTATTTCCTCGGGGGCGGCTTGACCGTCATGGGGTTACCTTTGTAACCAAGGGATTTCCAGTCCATAATGCCGGCGGCACCGTGACAATCCACGCATTTCAGGGCTTTTGCCTTGGGCTGAACTCCGTGAAAAACACCCATATAGCGGGTCGTGTCGATCCACGAATAACTTGCATTCTCAATACCGTAGATCTCTTTGGCCGCACTTTTTACGGCCGGGTCGACCATACCGTTTGAGAAGAAATGCTCGACCGTGATCGGTATCAGCCAGTCCTTTTGCAACAGCAGAGGCAAGCGGCCCTTATGCATCTTAAACGCATAGATCTTTGCAGTTAGGTCTTGCCGGGACCCCTGCGGCACCATTATTCCGGCCGAGCCGTCCGATAGACGTTTAACCGGTTCCCCTGGCAATTGAGCCCATGTGTGACCATTAAACCACGTGTACACCGGCGTAACGTCCTTTTTGAGGGTGATAGTTGCCGAGTACTTGTCGGCCTCGGCGTTATAGAACGGTTTGGACCAGTCTCGAACCATATCGGTCGCCTCATCGCGTGCAAACTTAGGAATATGGCAGACAGCGCAGTTGACGGTATCGGCGTGTTTGTTCAAGATCGCGTTCTTGTGCGGCGGCGCGCCATGGCAAGCGGTGCTGCTGCAGGTCAAACGGACGCCGGGCGTGTCGCTACCAGAGAGGTCTGTCCCGCGCCCGAGTACACGATGGTCCTTACCGGCATGGCAAGCAACACATTGCATGTTCTTGCCGTCCGACGCCATATGAACGTCGAAATCGCGGCTCGGACTGGCAAGCGTATACTCAAGGTCGCCCCGTTTGAAGTTGGGACCTCCGCCCGACGCGTTGTGGCAACGGAGGCACATGGCCCGCGTCGGGGCGGAGATCCGCTTGGCGACAGAATCAAGACCTTCCTGGTTTTTCCATAAGATCGGTTTCCATTCGTAGGCGCCTTTTTCGTCCTGGTACAGGTCACGGCGGTAGCCGTTTGCGTGACACATCAGGCAGTCAATGTTCTCGAGTTGGGCCGCGTCCATAGTCTCGCTCGGCAGCAAACCCTTACCGGCGTGGCATGCTGAGCAGCCTTTGCTGATAGTGTCGCCCCGCGAATTTTTGGCATAGCCTATCCAATTGCCTCGAGGACTGGTGCAAAAGTCGTTAAATGTGTTCATTTTCCCGAGCTTTTGCTTGTTTGAATTGACAATGTTCGGAGCGTTGCCTTTCCACTGATAGTGCTGCGAGTGAAAGAAGTTTTCCGCGTCCTTTTGATGACACGAAAGGCAGGTTTTGGTTCCCTCGTAGTTAACGAAATATTCGGAATGCGAGTACTTGATCTCCTGTGCATTTGCGGTTGTGAGGACGACCGCGAGGGCCGTCATCACAATAGCGAGAGTAAAAAATCCACTGTATCGTTTCATCTCAACCTCCTTAAAAACGCACGATCGTGCTGATCGTCAACATTTGCGCGTCCTTATAGGTAGGGAAGCCAAGTATCGGCGTCGAGTTCAGGTCTTTTGGAGTACCAAGGTGCCATCCGGATCCCGAAAACCGGTAATTGTACTGGATGTAATTGCCCTTGACGGTAAAGCGGTTGTTAACACGGTGAAGAACATACGCCTCATAAACCTCGCCTCGAGTGTTAGTTTTGGGGGCTATGATATCGTCCTCGGCCTGTGCGAAATTGAACCAGTATTTGGTTCCGCGATTGAACTCGAAGCCAAGCTTTGTCCGATCTTCTTCGCCGAAACCGTAGCGGGCACCGACATAGAACATCGCTCCATTCCTGTTTACCGGTGTCTCGAACGGGTCGGACATCATGCCGCCGAACGGAGTTGTGGCACCATTCGGCTGCAAGCCGACGTAGTTGAGGCTTGCAAAGAGATCAAGGTGGCGAATCTTTCGCGTGATGGTAAACCCTGCGAGATTGACCGAGCCGACGGTCGTCGACGGCGTGAAACGCATAACGATCGGAGCTCCGACCGGTTCGCCGGTGAGCGGGTTGTTGGGCAATACTGTCAGGCCGTTAAATCCGTCGGTCACGTCGAAAGCACGGGCAACGGTCGCCTGGATCAGCATATTGTCGCTCGCCCAGATATCGAAATTACCGCCCATGAAATGCACGTCCTTGAGCCTGTCGGCCGGCATCTTGAGCAGGTCGCCATTGCCAAAACCGGATTCATAACCAAGACCGTAGCAGAATCTCAGGATCGTGTGGTCGGTGAGGTTGTAGCCGAAAGTGATGCCGTCGAACTGATAGTCGATCAATGCACCTGACGGCGTTCCGGCCCTCATCTCATCCTGACGGAAATTGAGCGGCGGGCCATTGGTCGACGGTCGGCGCCCGATCGATAAGAAGAATTTCGATCCGCCGATCTTGTTCCATGTGAAGTAGGCCCTCTCGACCCTGAGCTGGTCCGAATTGGGGACGCCGGCGGTCGTGCCGTCAATATTAAGAGAGTTGGGCTGGCCGTTGAAAACCTGAACGCCGGTCGAGTCACCGAACACTTTGTACATGCTCAGCCGTGCGCTGAACGCCATATTGTCGGCAACCGGTGCATCGATCCTGAACCGGAAGCGGTTTGTGTATAGTATTCCGTTGTTCGCCTTGGTTTCCGGGACGAATGTTGCCGGCATAAGCATTCCCATCAACTGCTGCTGCAGCGGCTGGGGGAACTGCGCCATCTGGTTCTTTAACTGGTTAAAAGTTAGATTTGATGTGAAGAATTGATAGTTGCTGTAGTTTGACGCGACCGTGCTGTTGATCTCGTTGATGCTCATCGGCGGGCGGCCGAGTATATTCATAGCGAACATTGTCCGGACGAGTAGGCTCTGGAGCTTCATCCCGTCAAAGTGGGCGGGGATGTTCGCGCGTATCGAATGTGCCTCAAATCTGTAATCGCCCCCAAAGCGGATGCGCTGGAGAGCAGTATCGCGTTCCGTCTTGGTAACGCGCCGGTCCAGTTCCTTTAACTGGGTTTCGGTCTCGGTTTTGGTTTCGGACGTGGTTGCGGCCGCCGGAGTAGTTTGTTTTGCCTCCTGGGCGGCCAGACGTTCTTCTAAGACTTTGACCATCTTTTTAAGCTGGTCGAGTTCGTTTCTCAGGCCCTGCTGACCTGCTTGATCGGCCGGGGCCGTTGTCGGCGCCGGTTGTGCTGTCTGAGCCAAAACCTGCGTTGCCAATATCAATAGCGACGTTATTAAAAAGGCGGCTCGTAAAATGCTTTTCATGGATCCTCCTAATTCAAGCCCGTTAAGGCTTGGGCGCTGCCCAAAATGCAGCGGTCATGATCACTCGCTGCAAGTCTGCGGCTGTTCTGAATCGGCTGCGTGATCAACACAGAATTTTTTGATCTTTGAGATCTGTTCCGGCGTCAGGAATTCGAGCAGTTTCTTATTCTCAGCTTTCAGAACGACCTCCTTGTGGGTCGCCGCAAACTTATTGTCAAAGAACTTTTTCCATTGTTCCTGAGTCAGGCTCATCGGCGTATATTCGCCATTGGGCGAGCCTTTTTCGTGACAGACCTTGCAGTCCATCTTGTACAGATCTTTTCCATTCTCTTTCTTGTCGTCACCGGACACCGGGGTTACGGTGGATATCATTGCGACAAACGCTATCCAAAGCGCTATGACCAGTAATTTTATGATTCTCATTTGTGCCTCCTGAACGCTTTCAAGTGTGCCGTTCGACGGGGAGCTTAAGCCCCGCTGACTATGTGCATATGCAATCCGCATTCCAACGGAACAAAAATTGCGGGCGGAACGAAGTGTATATGCTTATTACGTCATATACGCATATATGAAAACAGGATCGGGTTCGGAGAGGCACAGCTCGCGGAGAATATCGCAGTTGGCCGTGAAAAATAACCCAATCTGGTGCCGTTCGCGGCGGAAAAATGGTCAAAAGTGTGTTGGTGTGAGTGGTTGGTGGTATTATTGAACGGAAAAAACAGACTTATCCCGCGTACTCAAGGGCCCGGGGCGATTTCTACCCAACTATGAAAAAGGACCTGAACGACGAAGCGTTGAAATTGATAGCCGCAAGCTTTCGCATTTTGGCCGAGCCTGCACGGCTGAGGATACTTCACACGCTGGGAATGGATGAGTTGAACGTCACGCAGTTGGTAGCGGCCACCGGTCTGACACAGACAAATGTCTCGAGACAATTGGGTATATTGCTAGCTGCCGGTGTTGTGTCGCGACGCCGCGAAGGCTTGACGGCGAATTATCGGGTGACCGATCAAAATATCTTCGACATTTGCGATCTGGTTTGTTCGCGGCTCAAGACACGTTTGGACTTACACCGCGTTTCGCTGGACGAGACGTTCTAGACGATCTTCCTTTCCGCGTCTCGCGGCAAATAGCCACGCACTTTAGTGCGTGGGACAAATTCTGAATAAATACGGAGCGGTTGATACTGATGTACGGTTCTTGAAAATCGTATGTTTCGATGCTAATCTCGCAAAACACCACCGTGACCAATTTTCCCTATGCCGAGACTTACCGAACAAGAACAGCAGGAAATAATCCGTTTTATCGAGGCCGATAAGCCGTTGCCGGACAAGTATCGTTTTTTGCTTTTTGGCGATAAGCGTGAGGTTGAGCTTGTTTGGAACGGCAAGACGGGTGAGGTTTGTAATATTGTGCTGCCGTTTCAGGTGATAGAGCAGGTGGACGAGCCGCGGGCGGAGAAGCCGGAGGACACCAGGGCGCAACTCGACCTGTTTGACGAACGCGGGCGGCAGTTGAAGGGCTGGACGAACAAGCTGATCTGGGGCGACAACAAGCTGATACTTTCCAGCCTAAAAAATGGCCCGATGCGGGACGAGATCGAAAAACAGGGCGGCATCAAGCTGGTCTATATCGACCCGCCGTTCGATGTCGGGGCCGATTTTTCGATGGACATCGAGATCGGCGGCGACACGTTTACAAAGAGCCCGGCATTCTCGAAGAGATCGCCTACCGAGACACATGGGGCAAAGGCGCCGATTCATTTATCGCGATGATATACGAACGCCTCATCCTGATGCGCGATCTTCTCGCGGAAGATGGAAGTATTTATGTGCATTGTGATTGGCGAGTGGATCAACATATTCGTGAGGTATTAGATGAAATATTTGGAAGTGACCTTTTCCTCAATGAAGTAATCTGGTCATACTTTTCCTTTAAACGGAAGACCTCGAAAAAGTTTCCACAGAAACATGACGACATCATTTCATATAGGAAGACAAAAGATAGATTTACGTGGCACACGCAATTCAGACCTCATAGCCCAGAATATTTAAAACGATGGAAAACCGATGCCGATGGTCGTAAATATAGAGATGATGTGAACCCGACGGCTGGCGGAACAAGAATCATTTATCTGGATGAAGTTGAAGGTGATATTGTGGATTCTGTTTGGGACGACATTCCGCCAGTAAATCCTCAAGCCCTTGAACGCGTAGATTATCCTACTCAAAAGCCTGAAGCTCTTATCGAACGAATAATGAAGGCTTCATCAAACGAAAGTGACATCGTTGCAGACTTTTTCTGCGGATCGGGAACAACAGCGGCAGTTGCGGAAAAGCTCGGGCGAAAATGGATCACGAGCGATCTCGGCAAATTTGCAATCCATACGACGCGAAAGCGGATGATCGGCGTTCAGCGCGAACTGAAAGCGGCGGGCAAGGATTACCGAGCGTTTGAGATATTGAACCTCGGCAAATACGAGCGGCAGCATTTTATCGGCGTCAACCCGAACCTTCGCGAAGCCGAACAGCAACAACAGCTTGCGGAAAAAGAAGCGGCGTTTCTCGCTCTCATCCTGCGGGCATACCGTGCGGAGGCAACCGACGGTTTCCTGACATTTCAGGGCAAAAAGGCCGGGCGGCTCGTTGCCATCGGGCCGGTCAATATGCCGGTGACGCGGCTATTTGTCGAGGAGATCATTCTCGAATGCCGCAAAAAACACATCACCCGCGTGGACATACTCGGCTTCGAATTCGAAATGGGACTGTTCCCGAATGTCCTCGACGACGCACGCGAAAAAGGCATCGACATCGCCCCGAAATACATCCCCGCCGATGTCTTTGACAAACGCGCCGTCGAGAAAAATCAGGTCGTCTTTCACGACGTAGCCGCCATCGAGGTCAAACCGCATTTCAAGGAAAACACCGTAGCCGTCGAGCTGACGGACTTTTCGGTGTTCTATTCGCAGGACTCCATCGCCAACGCCGAAGCAACCCTCAAAGAAAAAGCCTCAAAGATCGTCGTCGAAGCCGGCCAGATCGTCAAAGTATCAAAGGACAAGGACGGCATCGTCACACGCGATGTCCTCACCCAAAAATGGACTGACTGGATCGACTATTGGTCGGTAGATTTTAACTACGAGAGCAAACGGGAGATCATCCGGAAACCAAAGAATTTCACCACAGAGAACACAGAGGACACAGAGAAGAACCCCAACTTCGAAGAGGTTTGGACCGGCGATTACATTTTCGAAAACGAATGGCAGTCTTTTAGAACAAAACGCGACCGCTCCATCGAACTAAAATCCGTTTTCCATGAATGCGGCAAGGGGCGTCGCAAAATTGCCGTGAAGGTTGTGGATATATTTGGGAATGACACGATGACGATCATTGATGTAAATATTTGAGATTTGAGATTTGAGATTCGAAATTTGGGATTTTAGAGGGAAGAGGTATGAATTACAAGAATTTTGAAGACCTTCCCGTATGGAATGCGGCTATCGAATTTGCTCTCGGTCTTTTCGAATTTACCTCGAAGGCAGATTTTCGCGGTGTTGGCGACTTGAAGAATCAGATCGAAAGGGCAGTCTCAATATCAAATAATATTGCCGAGGGTTTTGAGCGTGGAACGAATAACGATCTTATTTATTTTCTTTATATATCAAAAGGTTCCGCCGGCGAATGCAGGTCGATGCTGCGGATATGTGAGAGATCGAATAAGTTTTCAAATTTCAAATCTGACATTTCAAATCTGATACGTCGCGAAGAGAGCATTTCGAAACAACTGAACGGCTGGATCGAATCGCTGAAAAATTCTGAGATCAAGGGCGTGCGGTATTTGAACGATAAAGAAAGGACGAGGATACGGCAGAAGGACGAACACGACGAATTTGATAAGGAAATAAAGTCAATGGTTGAAAAGGCGGCGGAGGAAAGAGAGGAACAGAGGCGGATCGAGCGGGAGAAAGATTTAAGATCTGAAATTTGAAATTTGAGATTTGAGATTCCAGATTTGAGGTTTGAAATTTGAGATTTGAGATCTTGGTTTGATGAATTTGAGAGTTAATTTTTATGGCACTACATCCCAATTTCCCAAAATCGCCGCACGAGATCCTTGATCCGGCGATCCGCTGGTTTCCGGCGGATGAGACACTGCGTGAAGTTTCGATGGAAAAACTCATGCCGCCGCTTGTGCCTGAACTCAGAAAGCGCGTTAAAGATTTTCGCGATAGCGGATATGCCGGAGCGACCGATACGAGTCGAAGCCTGTTGAACTATTGGTTCACTACGCCTCATCTTTTGCCTTCGTTAAACGGCACAATGTACGAGTTTCAGTACTACTTTGCTCAGCGAGAAGCGTTGGAAACGGTCGTTTATCTTTACGAGGTTTTAAGGGCAAAGGACAAGTACGATTTTATGCGGCTAGCTCCCGAAGCTCCGCTCTCGGCACAGCACTTTCCCGAAGATTGGCAGCGGTACGTCGTGAAGATGGCGACCGGTGCGGGAAAGACCAAGGTTTTGAGTCTCGCTCTGGCGTGGAGTTTTTACAACAAAACTTACGAGCTGGATTCGCGGCTTGCACGAAACTTTCTTGTGATCGCTCCGAATATTATCGTACTCGACCGTATCTACAAGGATTTTCAGGGGCTTCGGATCTTCTTTGATGACCCGGTAATTCCTGATAACGGCTACGACGGAAAAAACTGGCGAGACGATTTCCAGCTAACGCTTCACGTACAGGACGAAGTCCGCGTCGTACGTCCTACGGGAAATATTTTCTTAACGAATATCCATCGCGTATACTCGGGCGACGATATTCCGCCATCGGCCGATGACGACGACACAATGGATTATTTTCTGGGAAAGCGGCCATCTGGAGCAACGACCGATTCGAAAGTCGATCTGGGAATGATAGTTCGTGATATCGACGAACTGTTGATCCTGAACGACGAAGCCCATCATATCCACGATGAAAGAATGGCGTGGTTCAAATCAATCCAGGATATTCACAACAAGCTGAAGCAAAAAGATGACGCTCTTTCATTACAGATAGATGTTACGGCAACACCTAAACACACGAATGGCGAAATCTTTGTTCAGACGGTTTCGGATTATCCGCTAGTTGAGGCAATTTCGCAGAATGTCGTAAAACATCCTGTTTTGCCTGATGCGGCAAGCCGCTCGAAATTACAGGAACGCCAAACATCGAAATATACAGAGAAATACGCGGACTATCTTGATCTCGGTATTATCGAGTGGCAAAAAGCGTTTGACGAACATGAAAGAGTCGGGAAAAAGGCCATTCTATTTGTAATGACCGACGACACCCGGAATTGTGACGATGTCGCCGAATATTTGCGCAAAAGCTGTCCCGAATTGTCGGGCGACGGAACATTGGTCATTCACACCAAAAGTAACGGTGAGATATCTGAGGCATCGTCCGGCAAGAGTGCCGAAGAACTTGAAAAGCTTCGAAAGCAGGCGAACGAGATTGACGGTTGGGACAGTCCCGCAAAGGCTATCGTGTCGGTGATGATGCTAAAGGAAGGTTGGGACGTGCGAAACGTCACAACCATAGTCGGTTTACGACCTTTTAATTCTCCGAGCAACATATTGCCGGAGCAGACGATCGGTCGCGGCCTAAGGAAAATGTATCCGGGCGATACCGAGGAAGAGGTTAGTGTTATTGGCACCGAAGCCTTTATGGAGTTTGTTGAATCTATTCAGGCAGAAGGTGTTGTATTTGAAAGAAAAGCGATGGGTGCGGGGACAGACCCGAAAACACCGCTTGTTGTTGAAGTCGATAAAGAAAACGAGAAAAAAGACCTCGATCTATTAGACATCGAAATCCCGATTCTCACGCCCCGCGTTTATCGCGAGTATAAAAATCTCGGCGAATTGGATATCTCAACATTCGGTCACCAGACGGTTATTCATCAGCAATTTTCTGAGGAACAGCAACGCGAGATCGTTTTCAAGAAAATGACAACGGGCGAGATCGACCATACGGTCATTCTCGACACGGCTGGCATAGCGGACTATCGAAGCGTGATCGGCTATTTTGCTCAGACAGTGATGAAGGAACTAAAGCTCGTCAGCGGTTACGACGCTCTTTATCCGAAAATGAAGTCGTTCGTTCAAGACGAACTATTTGGTCAAACCGTCGATCTGGAAAGCCCCAACACGATCCGGAATCTGTCGGAACTTGTGGCAACTAAGACGGTTTTGGACTGTTTCAAAAAGGCGATCAACGAGCTTACGGTACGCGACAAAGGCGATGCGGAGATTCGAGATACGATCAAACTCCGCGATGTGCGGCCCTTTGTAACTAAAAACCAACCTTATCTGCTGCCAAAGAAAAGCGTTTTTAACCGGATCGTCGGCGATCAGGGCTTTGAAATGCGATTTGCCAGTTTTTTAGAAGGCTGTGACGACATTGTTTCCTTCGCGAAGAATTATTTTGCCGTTAACTTCAAGCTCGATTATGTAAAGGCAGACGGTGACATTTCAAATTATTATCCCGACTTCATCGTGAAAGTGAATCCGAATCTGGTGGTCATCGTAGAAACAAAAGGCCGTGAGGAGATCGATCTCCCGCAAAAGATGGCGAGGCTAAGTCAGTGGTGCGAAGATATTAACCGCGCTCAATCTGATGTGACCTACGATTACCTTTACGTCGATCAAGAAAGCTTTGAGAAGTTTAATCCCGATTCATTCAAAGCTGTTCTGGAATCATTTCGGAAATTCTAATAATTCCGTGCCGGAACAACCGCTTGACGGCGGAGGTGAATGTTTGTCTCTACACGCAAAAAAAGCGTATCACGGTCAATGAATCGGCATTATCGGCATTTTGCTACATTATCGGCGGATTGGTATTCCAAATGAAAGTGATAAGTGATAGTGATAAGTGAAAGGTGCCAGACTTCGCGGACTGGCTGATCTTTGATAAATGAAATTGTTTCGGTTTTTGGCTTTTGGCCTTTGAGGATCGGTGCGTCTGTATTACACGTGTATTACTTATTTTAAAATTTTCCCGTTTTTAGCTCAAAAAATGACTGTAACTGTTGAAAACAAGTGAGTTATTTGTCCCAGCACCTGCTTGGGACAGTCTGGGACGATAGTGAAAAATACGCTAAAAGCCCCGTGTTTACTGGGTTGACTGTCCCAGGCACTTGTGGGACAGCGTGGGACAGCGTGGGACAAAAGTATNNGAGTGTGAAACAAGGGTGAAACAGGGGTGAAACACTCAAGAAGTGAAAGGTGAAAAGTCAAAAGTAAAGGTAAGAACCGGGGAAGCCGGTATTTGAAGATTGCCGAGTCCTGCAAACTTCGTAAGTCGAAGTTCTTTAGTCTTGCAGATTTTTCGGAGCGGTATTTCGCCAAGCTGAATTCAGGGCATTTCGGACATCTGCTTCGTCTGCATCGGCCAGAGTGATGATCGTTCCTCCGCCGTCGCCCCATTTGCCGGAGGCGGGTTTGAAGGCTGGGGCGAGGCGGAGGTAATCCTGCTGCTGGGTCGGCGTGAGTTTGGCCATTCCCCATGTTTCATCGGCGCCGAGCGTTGCAAATATTTTGCCGCTGACCCGAAAGTCGGGATGCCCCATATGCGAACGCTCCTCGGTATCAGGGAAGCTAAGGGCGATCTTACGAAATTCGTCGGGTGTCATGATTGGTGAATAGTAAATAGTAAACGGTGAATAGTAAAGGGTTGGTGAGCTTACCCGGAGCATCCGGGTCTTTTCGTTGAGCAGCATGGAGTGGTTTATCGGGCAGCCTTTAAAATTGAAGAGGACCGCGTTCCGACTTCGCGATCCTCTTTTCGTGCCGGCGATCTCGGCCGATCACCAACGCCGAAACAGGTTGAAGCCGATGACCAGATCCTTTGGCTTCAAGACAAGATTGCTCGAATTGTAACGACTGGTCGTTGTCGTTTGGGTGTTTGACAAGGTGATCGTGAACGAGTGTTTGCCACGGAGATACTGCACGCCGATACCCATTTCCGGAAAAGATGTGCTCTTGAATCCGGTCACGTTGAAATCAGGGTCGAATATGGGCTGGACCTGGCCCAGTTTGAAACCGGTCCGCGGGGTGAATTCAAATATGCCCGAGACTGTCGGCGTGATCCTGACATTGATGCCTGTACCGAAAGAAAAAGTGTGTGCCGGCTGCCTGAATGCGAGTGCCGGATCCGGGGGCGTGTAATCGGCGGGGTTCGGATCGAAACGCCGCTGGCCGTTCGAATTGATATGTACCGCCGGTGCAAAGTGCAGGAACACACGCTTGCCGAATCGTCTCGACAGCATCGTCTGAAGATTGTAAGTGTACTGTTTGGTAAAGTTATCATTCCCCTCAACGCTGCCGTAGATCGAGACCGCAAGCGGTGACCTTTCGTCCTGGTCCGTGAAATGGTAACCGGCTCCGATCTCGATCGTTCGGCAGAGAGACCGCTGGCACACGGGCGAGCGGTAGGCGTTCAAATAGAATTTGTTCGTGATACCGTACATTATCCCGAATGACGACATCGACATGCTGTCGAAGCCGAGCAGTGCCTGGCCGCTCTCACTAAATGGTCGCAAAGGCTGCGAAAAGCGGTGGGTGAAAGACATGTTCCAAGTCCCCTTGGGCACTTTTTTTGCAGTTGGAACATTCACCAACCGGTAGTCGAATGGCTCATCGCCCGTCTCATAGGCGTAGTAATCTTCCTCATTGTCCTGCTTTGCCGCAGGCGGTGCGACGGAAGCGGCTGACGACGGTTGGGGAGTTGATGTATCGGCTGGTACCAGCTCCATCGAATGCGTGAATGTATTTACCTTATAGCGTTTCCCGTTCGTCTCGAAATAGATAATGCCGACCTCCTTTGCATCAAAAGTCACTTTCACTTCGTCTGGGGCATTAGCGGGAATACCCGCTCCACTGCTCGTTGAGTAAGGTGCCTGGCCGACATTCTGGGCGGCCCCGAAACCGGCCAACGCTAGGCCCGCCAGGAGACCAAATATTGCCCTGGACTCTGCCGATCCGTGCCGAAATAGCATCGTATTTTTCATATAACCTCCATTGATCCGTGCGTAACTGGCCGAGCACGGTACGGTCACTTGACATATGAGTTCTGCACCGGTGCATCCGATGCTAAGCCGTAGTTGGCGACGGAGATCGTGCTGGTAAAGCTCTTTCTGATCCACCATTCGCCGCCGCGATAAATGGCGACGTCGGTCTTGCCGTCGGCGTCGTAGTCGCCCGGAACAGGCGTGTCGGAGGCGAGACCCCACTGGTAGTAAAGACCTTGTCCGTTCGAACTCTGCTTTATGTACCAGACGCCGGACCGGTAAACAGCGAGGTCGGTCCTTCCGTCGCCGTCATAATCGGCCTGAACGAATTTATCTGTCGGCAGCCCCCATGAATCGTACGCGACCGTGCCTGTCGAACTAAGGTAGAAATACCAGCGGTGATTCGACGGCCGGTAGATCGTCAGGTCGCTCTTCAGATCTCCGTCGAAATCTCCCCGCATCCCCTTGTCACCTGTCATTCCCCATTGCAGGTAGGTGATGACGCGGCCGGGATTGTTGAGCGATCCGCGGAAGAAGAAGCAGCTCTGCTGACCGAATGCCGAATCTCGGTAAACGGACGGATCCGCCTTTCCGTCACCGTCCCAGTCGCCCACGACGGTTGGATCGTCACCCGTTTGCCCGAAGTCTTCGATGCGAACGGTTCCTGTCGAACTTTCGAAGATATAGAAAGCTGCCTGCGTAGCTACGTCCTCGCGCCAGACTGCGATATCCGTCTTGTCATCCCCGTCAAAGTCTGCCGGAACGGGCTTGTCGGTCGGAAGTCCCCACTGCGCGCTTAGCGGCCCGCCCAGTGAGCGGTTGATGTACCACCTTCCCTCCGACGCTCGGAATACTGCAGGATCAGCCTTACCGTCCCCGTCAAAATCCGAGAATCCGTGATGGATCACTGTTGTCGGTGTTGGCTCAGCGGTCGGCGTTGCTGTGGGCGTCGCTGTAGGCGTGGCGGTCGGCGTGGCGGTCGGCGTGGCCGTTGGCGTGGCTGTGGGCGTCGCGGTCGGCGTGGCCGTTGGCGTGGCTGTGGGCGTCGCGGTCGGCGTGGCTGTCGGAGTTGCGGTCGGGGTCGGGGTCGGGGTCGGGGTCGGAGTCGCAACCGCCGGCTGGACGATCACGTTTGTCGTATAGGTCTGGTCACCGCTTTCGCTCCCGTTGTTGTTTGCCTGAAGGCCGGCGGCATAGAAGGTTACCGCACCGATATTTGTTGTCGGAGCGGTCCAGTTGAAAGTCCATAGAGCTCCACCCTGCTGATTTTGAAACGTACCCGCTGTCGTCTGTTCGATATATCTCCGTCCATTCGAAGTCAGCGTTTTGGTGTTGGCATTCTGATTGGCGAATGTACCGGCCGCGGTAGTTCCCGCGAGGGAAGTCAGTTCAAATCCCCAGCGTCTTCGGGTAGTGTCGGCCGTTACGTGCCTGACCTGTATCGAGTATGTTTGTCCGGGTGTATAGGTCGCCGGGGCAGTTATCGTAAACTGGCCGCTACCAGCCGTGGGGTTGTGACAGTCGGTACAGGTGAGTTCTCCAGGTGCGCCGGTCTTTCCAGGATCCGGGCCTGAGATCGCAGCATGGGTTCTGCCCGACAGGCCTTTTCCGAAACTGAATGCCAAAATAGCGATAAAGCAGAAGCTTAATAAGACTGCGATCTTGATCCTGAAAATATTTACCTTCATCACCCGTACCTCCTGTAATGCGGAAACCTCGTCTCGATGGTAGACAATCGGACGAGCCGATGTTTAGCGCCTAAATCCGCGCACGTAAGCCATGACGCCCCTGATCTGTTCGGCGCTCATATTGCCCTTGAACGCAGGCATATCGCCGCTGCCATTCGTGATCATGCGAATTCCTTTTGCGTCGCTGATGGAACTCTTGGTCAAATCTCCGGCGTGTGTCTGCCGGCCCTTTGCAGTCTGCCCCCGACCGTCATTGCCATGACATCGAGCGCAGTTGGTCGCATAGTCAGAGCCGGCGTCGAGCAGGGCTTTTTCACCGACGGGTGCCGCCTTGGGTGCCATGTTTGCCCTTGGACTCACAAGTGCGGAGATCGCGATCGCCCCGGCGATCAGAGTGATCAAGGCCGTAAGTTTGATCTGGCTAACAGTAGTAACTTTCATATGATTTTCTCTCCTTGATTAGTTTGGTCATTTTTCGACTCGCGCGGTTTGTTCGGGACCGTCGCCCGTTTCTGGCGATAGTGAGCGGATCCACATCACGAGTTCTTGTTTTTGATCCTCGTTGAGCTTGTTTTTGTATGCAGGCATCTTTGCGCTGCGGCCGACCTTCTTGGGGTCCTCGATGATCGCCAAGATCATCTCGGGCGAGAGCTGGTCTTCTTCGCGAGTGGTGAGTTCGGTGAGCTCAGGAAACTTTTCCGTGCCTTCGCCCCTTTCGCCGTGACATTTCGCACAGTTGGTCGTATAAGACGAGGGGATGGCAACGAGGTGTTGCCTCATGGTCGATGCCTGGATCGTGTTGTCGCTCGACACCGATGGCCGTTCGCTCGGTTTTGATGAAGGACGGAACTGCGGTTCAAAGGTCGATGCCCGAAATTTCGTCTCGTCGGATTCCTGCTTGGCCAGCTGGGCCGATACTTTCGGGTCGGCAAAATCCTGGTAGAGAGCAATCGTCGTCAGAACTCCGGCGGTGCCGAACCCGATCGCAAAAACCACGCCCGTAGCAAATCGCAACACCGGCAATCGGCTGCGGAGCAAGAATGGTAAAGCGATCAGACCGCCAATGATGGTCCCGGGGAAGCCTAGGGCCAGCATTGCCGCGACGACTCCATCCGTGTATTTCTGTAGCTCGAACAGCCATAGGAACTGCGGTCCTGGCCGTGGTAAATAGGTCGAAGACTCCGCCGCCTGCGGCCCGAACGGGGCCGGATAGGCCGATGAGAATACTGCGAGTCCGAGAAACACGATTCCGATCATGATGGCGTTGCGCGAAAACTGACTCCGCAACCATGAACTTGTTTGCCTGCTGTCGGCAATTCTCTTTGTTCCAAAAATAAACAGCCTTGCCACTGCCGAAAGCATTATCAGCAGTGGGATTGCCCAGACGTGAAGTGCATAGAATCGCGAGAGCGTGAGGGTTGAGATCGTGTTACCATCGACCAGCCACGTGCGGGCTGCGGCCCCGATCAGCGGGATGTTTCCAGTGAGGCTCGCGGCGATACTCACTCCGTTCAACGCACGAGCGTCCCACGGTAAAGCATACCCGGTCGCGCCGGCCGCAAGAATCAACGCAAGGATAGAAGTGCCAAAAATCCAAGCTGCAGTGTTTGAAACGAGGGCCCCGCGAATGAGCATCTGGAGCAGGTGAAACCCCAACACAAGCGGCAGAAGTACCGATGAGTGGTAATGAAGCGATCTTAACCATGCCCCGTCACGGACGGCGAGTTCAAGGTATGCGACAGTCGTGTACGCGTCGTTCGTTGAGGGTACATAGTGAAATGCCATGAGAATGCCGGTCGCAAACTGCACTGTCAGCAGAAGGGCAACCACACCGCTTGATGTTCTGGCCCAGGCAGCGATCCCGCTAACCGGATCGCCAGACAAACGAGCGACTATCGAGTCGAACTCGGTCTCGCGCGATAGCCAATCCCCAAAACGCTGCCCTCTTACGGTTATTTCAGCTGCCATCGTAAAGTCCTCTATACTTTGATCTGTAGTTTTCCGTCTTCGACGCGGGTCTCATATTCAGTGAGGTCTATTGACGCCGGGCCGGTCAGCCGTTCGCCCGAGTCGCTAAAGTAGCTGTCATGGCAGGGGCACAGGAACTTGCCTGAATCGCCTTCCCAGACGATCGGACAACCTTCGTGCGGGCACACGGACGACAGCACTTTGTTGTTGTGCTTCGGCAAGACGAAGACGGTTTTGTTTTCGACAGTTTTTTGCCAGCCCGAGCGGCATGTTACAGCGACGGTTTGTTCGATCGGTTCCTGGCCAGCAAACTCGTTCAAGGCATCGAGCGTCGTCCAGTTGGCGGTCGCGGCTTCTTCAGCTATCGGATCAAGCGAGTGCTTGGCCGATTGTGTGATCGAAGCCGCAACCAGACCGAGCACCCCGATCGGCAATAGGGATAGGAACGTCCGACGGTCTTCCTTAATGATCTCAGTTTCTTTGTTGTCCATAGCTAATGATCGTCAGGCGTGCGTGCGGCCTGTATTTGGGTAGTCCTCTTGGTGTACGAAAAAATACAACATTGCCAAACAAAATTATTTAAAAAAAGGAGCGGCCCTGATGGCCGCTTTGGAGGGTGGTCGAATTGAAAGACTAAGGTGTTTTCTAGTGAGGATTGCCGAGCGGTTGTCCGTGACCGCTCTCTACCATTGATGGAGGGGAACTTCTTCGATCTTAAGATCTTCGTCTGTGCCCGATATCGCGAGACTATAAGTGCCCGGTTCGGCCGGTTCAAATTCAAATTCGCCGAACTCAGTGAGTGGCACCGATATTGAGCCTTTCGGGGACGACAGCGTTATCATTGCCCCCTCGATACCAGGAAGTACCTGGCCGACGAGACGGCATTTATCTGCGATGAAGTCGATTCGAAGGTCAACATCAAACCGACCAATACGATAGAGCATTTGGCGCGAGTCGATCCCTGAATATCGCTCATTCAAAGCTGTCGCCCACTCGTCAAATACCAAGAATCCAAGTCCGGTGGCTGTTTTGATCGGCTCGGCATCAGGAAGCGGGCGGCGCTCGTAAATATTTAGAATGCGCGCCGTGGTCGCCTGCGGCACTTCTTCGACGAAGCCGGGGGCAACGTACGCGAAGAAGTCTACAAGCCGCCGGAGCTCCGCCGAGCACCGGGTACACTCATCAAGATGGGCCGCGACCTCCGCGGTCAAGGAGTCGGCGTTGCCTGATTCAAGATTGTCGACGAGTTTTTCGTACTCAATATGTTCCATAGGGCCATCCGGCGAAGATTGCCGGTCTCAATAGCTAAGTCAATTTGACTGCAACTAAAATACATCTCTGCACGCTATTCAGGGATAAGTTTAAGTAGTTTCTGAAGACAGCGGGCCCGAGTAGGGCCGATGCTGCCCAGCGGAATGTCCAGCGTTTCGGCTATTTCCGTGTACGGAACCTTATCGCCATCCAGATAAAGCATCACCAGCAGCCGGCGACACCTGTCGTCGATCCCGGTAAAAGCATTCTCGATCTGCTCTGCACGTTCGAGCCGGATCAACACGTCATCAGCAAGCGGCGCCTTATCCGCGATCTCAAACGCCGGATCGTTCTCATCGTCGTCGATCGATCGCGGACGCCCACGCGTTTCTCTGGAAATAAGGTGAATGGTCTTGTGCTTGGTCGTGGTGACAAGCCAAGCCCTGAGAAACTCGGGTTTCTCAAGCTTGTCAAGCTTCACAAAAAGTGTGGTGAAAACTTCCTGAAGGACGTCCGATGCCAGATCGCGCCCGAGTCCGGCTCTTCGCGGGATGGAAAAAAGGAGGTTCTGATATTTGTACGTGATCGCTTCCCAGGCAGATTCGTCGCCCTCGCGACAAGCCCTGACCAATTCTTCATCGGAACGCTTCATCAATTTTGCACGACTTCTTTGCTACTTATGGTGCAATAGTTACGGCTTGAGCTGCGTCGACCCGCCGGCCAATAGCGCCGGAGCACGATACGGATGTTCTGCGGATTTGTTCAAACATCGCACTAGGTTTAAGGCTGGGGAATCGGGCGTGAACAAGTGCCGCTATGCCCGAAACGATGGGTGCAGACATCGAAGTCCCACGCCATGTGCCATAACGACCGCCAGGGACCGAACTGACGATCCGGTCACCGGGAGCCATGATCTCCACCCATTCTCCCCGCGTCGAGAATGATGCAGCAACATCACTTGTCGTGCTTGCGCCCACAGCCACGAGGCCCGGAACGTCGTACTCGGCAGCGGGGTAGATCTTGGTCCCGTTGCCCGTGTTTCCGGCCGAGGCGACGATCAGAATTCCCGGATGTCCGATCTCGGGATAGTCCGGATCGTCGGGAAGGGTACCATCATTTGTTTCGGCGGCGATGAGCTTCTTGATAAGCGTGGTTCTTTCAGTCGTGCCAATGCTGAGATTGATGATGTCGACGCCATCATTGGTCGAGGGGTCGCCGTCTGGATTTGCCGCGTATAGAAGTGCACGAGCTAGACGCCATACATCGCAGAGGCCATTCGCGTCGAGGACACGAATCGGCATGATCTTGGCATCCGGAGCAACCATTGCGATTATGCCCGCTACGTGCGTGCCATGACCGAATGGTCCCACGAAAGCCGTTCCCACTTCCGCCGGATCAGCGTCATTATCAACAAAATCGTAGCCCGGGATGAGCTTGCCCGCAAAAATTGGATGCTGAGCGTCAATGCCGGTGTCGATTACCGCTATTTTTACGTTTTGGCCCCGGGTAACGGCATGGGCCGCATCCAGGTTTATCTTTCCTTTCATCCACTGGACACTGGCACCTTTTACGCTGGAACCGATGCTCCACGAGCCGCCAATGCTCCAGGATCCACCGAGACTCCAGGGAAGGCTGCCCGCTACTGGGGTGCCGATCAGGTAATTAGGTTCAGCCATCGCAACCCTATTAAGCCGATCGCTTTGGAGCAGCGCCGCGACTTGTACTGCATTGACGCCGCCGCTGAGCCGAAGCCGATAGATGGGTTTGGTGCCCATCTGAGAGAGCGGGTTTGGATCAAGTCCGTACTGACGAGCGACCGAGGCGAGGTCACCGGCATTGTTAAGTTTGATTATGAGTTCATCCCCGAGGTAGGGCAATGCAGTTTCCTGACCAACAACCGTTGACGTACATGCTGAAATGACGGTAAACACCGCGGAAATCAACAATTTTGTCGAGACTAGTTTCATTGGGTTGCTCCTCGCGCGGGAATCGTCAAAACGGGCAAACAGATATCCTTTAACTTAAGTCCTTTGAAACGCCAAAAAAATACGGGAGAGCTGACAATTATTTTCAAGCGCGACCGGCAACGACGAAGGGAGACCAGAAGTAAGGATGAGATCCACGTTTGATCATACGCCTTTGAACCGTAACAAGCGCTTCCGCGGGCCCGAGACCTGCGACCAATTTTTTATATAGATCGGTCATAATTTCGACGGTCGAGGCATCGTCCACACGCCAAAGACTTAAGACCAACGTGCTAGCCCCAGCGGCGAAAAATGCACTCGTTAAACCTACGAACTCCTCACCTCGGACGACGTCATTCAGACCGCTTTCGCATGCACTGAGTGTGATTATACCACGTTCAAAACGCAAATTGAATACTTCATTTACAGTCAATTCCTCAGCAAACAGTGAGAGCGAAGAGAAACCCGGATTGTCCGGCCGGAACCGGCCATGGCACGCTAAATGGACGATTCCGCAGCCGGCGGCGTGTTGTTTTAGCGCCTCGACGGTCAAGTTTCCACCGGTTAGTTTTCGCGGGCTTTTGAACAATCTGGAAATCGCGTCTATCTCTGTCCTGACCATTGGCGAGGTGGAGTCCTCAACGCCCGCGATCAGAGCATTTGTAATATCGGGCGGATCAAGCCTTAGACACCTGCTCAGGATCGCCGCACTCGGAGCATATGAGACGATCGATCGTTCAGCCAGGTATTTTCCGCCGTCGATCAGGGCTTGAAACGGCAGATAGTGCAGAAGGCCCGCGGGAGCAAATATAACGTGTCGGCCATCGATGGATTTGCCCAAAGGAGTGAGAAGTATCTCGAATAGTCGCCGCCCGTGTGCCTGTAGCCGATCCATCGCGATCGTCCGATTGCCTTCGGGGATCCGGTCAAAAAGCCGTCCCAACCTGATCTGGAAAAGAAAGCGTTTTAGCTCGTTGTTGACCTCGTTTTCATCGGCATAGCCTGGAAATGCGTTTAGTCCGTCTCTTGTAATAACAAATGCTGTGTATCGTCCGTCGATGACAGCGAACTCAACGAAAACTGCATCGCCGATCTCGGAACGAAATTTGTCGAGGTCGAAAGCGAACGAGATGGCGACACCGGTTCCGACGGACCGCAGCCGCCGTACCCGGGCCTCATATGCCTTTTCAAGCTCGCCGGCCGAACAGCGAAGGTCGGCAACTCGTTCTCGTTCTTCCGATGATGAAAGGTTGCTTCGCTTTATTCGGTTGTAGAGCCAATTCAGCTCTTCGCGAAGCTGGCGGAGCTTTTCATCTTCCTCTGAAGCAGGGCTTGCGGCCTGCAGCCTGTCTACAAGGACCCGTGAGCGGGCTCGCTCATGCCAAATAAAGGCTTTGCCAAAAAGGCCGTGGCTTAGTTTAAGTTTGACAAGTTGATCGTAGGCGCTGACGCGCGAGGCAAAGAATGTCGTCCGTAGCTCCTCAGATGCGATACTCGCCCGCGACGTCTCGGCGAGTTCGATCGCGTCTTTGAAGTGTCGTTCATCTCCGTTGAGGCGGCCGAGCGATAGGTGACACAAATAGCGGATCTCGACGGACAGATCGGTTGCGAACCCAAGCAATCCGGACAACTCACCTTTCGCCCATTCGATTTCTCCCGACGCTGCCATGATCTCAGCCCTCAGCCATCGCACGAAGATCTCGAGACGCAGATTCTCGCCGCTTCGGAATATCAGAAGAGCGGTCTCAGCCTGATCGAGAGCTTCGCCCAAATTGCCAGAATCAAAGAACATCTGCGCCCTTGCCAATAAGACCGAGCCCGCAGCGATCTGATTGCCTTCCTGTCGGCAAAGTGCTTCGGCCCGGTCAAGAAAAGGCGCAGCTTCGCTCAAACGCCCATGCCGGAGCAGTGCTCGTGCATGGCTCAACGTGGCACGCGCGAGTTCGGCCTGCATTCCAAGCGACTCAAACCGTGCGGTCGTCTTCTCATAAAGGCTAACTGCCTCGGGGATCAGATTAAGTTCGAGATAGATGTCTGCAATCTCAAGCTCACATATTGCCGATTGGTTTGACATCTCGAGTTGTTCATAACGCGTCCGAGCCAACTCGAGATATTTTAGGGCCTGATCGTAGCGTCCTTCGAACAGGTAAAGGTTACTCAGGCCGATCTCGATCTCTGCCTGCGTGACGATCAGATCGTGAGAGTGTACTCGCCTAAGGGCACTTTGATAGATGGTTTCAGCTTCTCGAAATTGATTCTGCAGAGTCTTGACGAAAGCCTGGCAGTTTTCGACCATTGCGAGCTGACGCTGATCATCGATCGCCGTGAACCGTTCGTGGGCCGAGCTGAGATACGGCTCGGATTCGCGATAGAGATCACGGCGCCAGAACAGGTTGCCGATGTTATGTTCGATCTTGCCTGCGGAATATTGATCGCCGTGAGCGACAAAGACTTTACGGGCTGCAAGTCCGGCCTCGACCGCTTCGTCGTACCGCCCGAGGAGTGCAAGTGCGTAGAGTTTGCTTGGCGCTGTCCGGGCGGCAAGATGCGGTTTGCCGACCGCCAGAAAACCGGCTTCAGACCGATCGAGCGAGTTAATACACTCGGTCAGATCGCCCTCAACAAGGGCCTTGATCGCGTTGATCCAATCTGCGTATGCCCGCACTTCGTCGCTATCAGCAAACTCGGCGATAAGCTCCGCCGCATCGGCGATCAAAGTCACACGCGTCGGATCGTTTGTCCATATCTCGTAGCAGATCTCCTGTAATTGTTCGGCAAGACTTTCGGCCGGAATCTCGGCATTCTCCCGAAGGATCCTCGACCGCTGAGAAGGCGAGCTTTCGATCAACTTTTCTGCGAGGGTGCGAGTATCCATGGTCACGCCAACAATTATTGATGATACAGGAAAACGTGCCTATGACCTTGGTCACTATCAGACCTCGTCCTGATCTTCTTACCGAGCCGCCCCAAAACGAAAACGGTGACGGAGTGGGAATTCCGTCACCTGAGTATCGAATGTGGAAGGTGTCAGTGAGAGATCAAAGTTTGAATCCGCCTCGAGTGAGCAATTGCTCGAAGCCGGTCTTATCGACGGCCTTGATGTAGGCGTCCATTGGTTCGACGAGGCCGTTCTTGACATGTTCGAAGAGGGCGTCGTTAAGCATGACCATTCCGTGATTCTTACCGGTTTGCATGGCCGACGGTATCTGGAAAGTCTTGCCTTCGCGGATCAGGTTGCTGATCGCGGGCGTGATGATCAGTATTTCAAGAGCCGCCACGCGGCCGCCGCCTTTCTTGGGCAGCAACGTTTGAGCGATGACGCCCTTTAGCGATTCCGAAAGCATCACGCGGATCTGTTCCTGCCTGTCTGCCGGGAACTGGTCAATTATACGGTCGATCGTCGAAGGAGCCGTCGTCGTGTGCAGTGTGCCGAATACGAGGTGGCCGGTTTCCGCGGTCTCAATGGCGATCGAAATCGTCTCGAGGTCTCGCATCTCGCCGACGAGCAGAATATCAGGGTCTTCGCGTAGTGCTGCACGAAGAGCGTCCTTGAAACTGTCCGTATGGTTGTGCACCTCGCGTTGATTGACCAGACACTTTTGGTTCTCGTGTGTAAATTCGATCGGGTCTTCGATCGTAATGATGTGGTCTTCGCGATTCTTGTTGATCGAATCGACCATCGCACACAGCGTCGTAGATTTACCTGATCCGGTCGGCCCGGTTACGACAACAAGTCCCTTTGAAAGGGCACAGAGATCCATTATCGCTTTCGGTAAACCTAACTGTTCGGCCGTCAGGATCTTTGAAGGGATGATTCGAAACACACCGCCCATACCTTTGCGATCGGCAAAGACGTTACAGCGAAAACGCGCTAGCCCGGGGATCTCGTATGCGAAGTCAGTATCATTTCGACGAGCGAATTCCTCCTGATTCTTAGAGGGCATGATCGAGGTAAGAAGATCGCATAGCACCTCGGGTGACAACGGCGCGTTGCCTTCCCTTAGTGGCATGATCTTGCCGTCCTTGCGGACCATCGGCGGCACAGAGACCGACAGATGGAGGTCCGAAGCTCCGAGATCGGCCATCTGCTTGAAATACTCGTCCATGCGCGCGTTCATCGTCGCGTTGGCCCTGGCTGGGACAAAAGCGGCTTCAGCGGGCTCCGGTGCGGGCACATAGGTCGCGGATGGCGGTTGTGGCGTGGGGTTGTATGCGGGAGGCGCTTCTTGAGGCTGTGAAGTATGCATAGGTTGTTCCAGGGTTAGCGGGGCGGAGGGTGTGTATTCGATGCTCTCCAGATCGTCGCGGCGGCCGAGCGGCTCGTCAGGAGCAGTATCGGAAAAGACAGTCTGATATTCAGGATCATTGACCGAGACGATCTCGATCTCCGGATCGTTAGAGGGGATGTATTCAGGGGCCGAAGTTTTATCTTCGAAGATCAGTTCCTGCAAGGTAGGGATCGTTACCGATTCTCTAGCACTTGCTGTAAGGGCGGCAGAAGAGCTTTCGATCTCGTAAGAGATCTGATCGTAGGACGGTACCGAAGTCTCGGCAGTCGGCTCAAAGGCCGATGGCTCAGGCGCGGGCTGCTGTTCCGCCTCCGGCGGCTCGATCGCTGGCGAAGAATAGGCTGTCTCGACCTCCTGCGGCGGAGGCTCAGGGGTGGACGCCGATACTATGGGCGGCAATGGTCTCGGTATCTGCAGCGAACCGCCTGATTCGGTCAGCATTGGCCGGATCGTCACGATAAAACCGGCCGGTGATTTCTGGACGTTGATGTTAAAGTTGCCTAGATTGTGCGGCAGATCAAACTCGATTTCCGATTTATGCGGCAACGCCGATTTGGCGTCAGGAGGTATCAGCGGAAAGACCATCGTGCTGATCTGTGTACCTTTCAGCGGCACTTGCGCGACGTCGGTCGTGCGATTTTCCGAGACGAGATAGGGGTTCTTGTCGGGTTCGAGCCGCAGCTCATCGCTGCACGATGACAAAAGCCGTTGGAGGTAGCCGTTTAGAATGTCCATTAATATTAAACAGACCATTGCTCGATCGGAGAAGATGCGAGCCGGTCTCGGGTTTAGGTTTGTTGCGGGTGCGAGAGACCCAACCATAAGAATAACACAGTTAAACTATGTTTGTCAGTAACTTTTCTTGCGGCCTACACAGTTATGGATTCGCGGTATTCACCCCATACACGCCGCAGCACGTTGCTGATCTCGCCCACGGTGACGTTAGCCTCTACGGCGGTGAGAATGCGGGGCAGCAGATTCTCCGTGCCTTTTGCCGCATCCCCGATTGCGTTTATCGCTTTGTCAGCAGCGGATCTGTCGCGGTTGGCACGAATGGCCTGAAGCCGAGCCACCTGATCGCGCTCGATTTGAGCATCTATCCGCATAACCGGAATTGGTACCTCGTCGGTCTCAAATGCGTTGACGCCGACGACGATAGCGTCATTTGTCTCTACGCCGCGTTGGTATTGATATGCGGCCTCTTGTATCTCGTTTTGCACGTATCCGGTCTCGATCGCCCGGAGCATGCCGCCCATGGCGTCGATCTTTTCGATGTAATCGACGGCGATGCGTTCGAGTTCGGAGGTTAATTCCTCGATCGCGTAGCTCCCGGCAAATGGATCGACGGTGTCGGCAACGCCGGATTCGTGGGCGATCACTTGCTGCGTTCGCAGAGCGATGCGGGCCGCGTTCTCGGTCGGCAAACCAAGTGCCTCGTCGAGCGAGTTGGTGTGCAAACTTTGCGTGCCGCCGAGCACGGCTGCTAACGCCTGGATCGTCGTCCGGACGACATTTATGTCCGGCTGCTGTGCCGTTAACGTCGATCCGGCAGTCTGTGTGTGAAAACGCAGCATCAATGACTTCGGATCTTTCGCTCCAAACCGATCTTTCATTATCCGTGCCCACAAACGCCGAGCAGCACGGAATTTAGCGATCTCCTCAAGCAAATTGTTGTGCGAATTAAAGAAAAACGACAATCGCGGGGCAAAATCGTCAACCTTAAGCCCAACTCCGATCGCCGCATCGACATAACAAATGCCATCAGCCAACGTAAACGCGATCTCCTGAGCCGCGGTCGAGCCGGCCTCGCGAATGTGGTAGCCCGAGATCGAGATCGTGTTCCAATTCGGCACCTCGGCGGCGCAGTATGCGAATGTATCGGTGATCAAACGCAGGCTCGGTTTTGGCGGATAAATGTAAGTACCGCGAGCGATGTATTCTTTTAAAATGTCGTTTTGGATCGTTCCGCTTACCTTGTCAAAACTGACCTTCTGCATTCTGGCGACCGCTAGGTAAAGGCACAAAAGCGTTGACGCCGTTGAGTTTATCGTCATCGACGTAGAAACCTTGTCGAGCGGAATGCCGTCAAACAGCGTCATCATATCGTCGAGACTATCGATCGCCACGCCGACCTTGCCGACCTCGCCCGCCGCCAACGGATCGTCCGAATCAAGCCCGATCTGCGTCGGCAGGTCAAATGCTACGCTAAGGCCCGTCGTGCCTTGCGACAGCAAATACTTGTATCGCTCATTAGATTCCGCAGCAGTCGCAAAACCCGCGTATTGCCGCATCGTCCAGAATTTGCCGCGATACATCGTGCTGCGAACACCGCGTGTGTACGGAAAATCGCCCGGTGCTCCGAGATCATTTTCGTAGTCGACCGCCCGAGTATTTTCCGGGTTAAAATCCGCCGGAAGCTCAATTCCCGACGAGGTTTCAAACGTTTTGCGTCGCTCTGCCATTCGCGAATAGATTAACATAATGCTGCTGCGGCCGGCATTCTGTCGGTCACTGTGTTCTGAAGCAATCTGTCATGCTCATCCCCCGCCGGGCACGGCACCTCGATCAGTCGTTCCGGCTTGGCGGTGAAGAATTTAGGTTGCCTCTTCACGATACGCCGACCGTGCCCATCGCACGCAAACGACTCGACAATCTTCAAATCTCAATAAACACCAGCCTTCGCGGATCTGACTTTCACTTTTGACCTTTTACTTTTTACTTTTAGAGTGTTTCACCTCTGTTTCACCCCTATTTCACACCCTTTGCAACACGATAAACCCAAACGCTAGAATAGTTTACAGCCATTTTTTGCCACTGTTTCACCGAAAACGAAAAAAACTTTTTCGCATACTTTGTAATACAGAGTTGTATAGGGCAGGCGATTGCGCCACGTGCGGCACAAATCCGTGCGCGCAACGATCCTCAAAGGCCGAAAACCAAAGGCCGAAGACCCAAGACCGAAAACCACAATAAAATTATCAAAGATCCGCCAGTTTCTGCGAAGTCTGGCACTTTTCACTTCGTCCACTGTCCCACGAGGTGCTTGGGACAAGCAATGCAGTAAACACGGGGCTATTAGCACACTGTCCCAGCTGTCCCACCCCTATGCTGGGACAAATAACTCTAGTAGCATCAACAGTTACGGCCATTTGTTCGACATTTTTAAAAAAATAACATTACACGTGTGCCACAAATGGCCCTATCTGTTGCAAGGATAGCACGTTGTGCCGTAAAAGTCAAGAATTTTTGTACCGGTCTATCCGGGAGCGAGCAGCGCTCCGGCCGCTACTTCCGCGGTGAGACGGCCGCCTGACGGCTTCCCCGCGGACGAGGGCGTCCGCGTTCCGACAGGCAGCCGATGACCTTATAAAAGCCTCCGCTGGCAGGCTTTGGTGGCGAACAATGGTGCGGGGAGTTTTAGATGGTTGCCGAGGCATCTTTTGAAGCTGTGGTAGAATCTGATTTCAAGGAAGTTGGCACATGCGATTTGGTGGGTTAGTTCGCTGTTTGCTATTAGGCGTCGCGTTCGCGATGCCCTTGATCGCCCAAGGAAAGAGCGACGCCCCGGGGCCAGTGACGAAGCTGGAAATTCGCTCGCTTTTCGAAGCCTCTCAGGATCATCCCGAAACAATAGAACAGACCAACCGCGAACTCCTCGCCGCAGTTAAGACACGAGGCGTCGATTTTGTGTTCTCGAAAGAAGAAGAGTGGTCGCTGTCGCTACTCGACGCGAGCGAAGAACTGCTCGAAGCGATCCGCGAAGGGCTGCCTGCGGACGAGCGAGAGTGGCGCCTCAAAGTCGCCGAGCAGACGCGGTTGTATTACGATTTTGCCAATAATTACAGAAAGTACGACATTCAGAGCCGTGTGATCGCCCTTGAAGCCGGTAAAGAATTTGTCAGGCTCTATCAGAGCGATGAGGCGCTGAGAGAGATCGTCGATTACATGAACAGGACGATCCCGCAGCTCGAGCGAACCGTCAGGTCAATGAACCCACCCGTCCAGGTCATGCGCCGTCCGAATTGATCGCGAGATCGATTCGAGCGCGACGCCAAGTTACTCCCGGAAACCAGCCGGAGCTGCTTTTTGGTCTTTGGCCGATCAAGCCGCTAAACTAGGTTTCTTGAACTACTTCAACTATTTCACTGAGATCGAGGACACGTTTGTACGGCGGCGGGGGAAGAATTTGTTTTTGAGCCCGTTGGATTGGGCGTTGATCGAGGTGTGGCAGGATCGCGGGATACCGCTGCATATCGTTTTGCGGTCGATCGAGTCGGTGTTTGATGTTTTTGATAAACAGCCGCCGGGAACGCGAACTATTAAGAGCCTTTTTTATTGTCGCGAGGAGATCGAGGTCCAATACAAGGAATGGCTTACGTCGCAGGCGGGGAAGAGTGAGGAGACGGGAGACGGGGGACAGGAGACGGGATTCACGGTTGATGCGATAGCGGCTCATATTGCGGATGCTGTTGTGAAACTCGCGGCGGTCGAAAATGCGAACCTTCGCGAAGATATTTCGCGGGCGATCGAACGGCTCGAACAATTGTGCTCGGAGCTTGCTACAAACTTTGAGACGATCGACGGTTCGCTTGGCGATATCGAAAAACTTCTCGACCGCTCGATGCTAACGAATTGGGATCGTGGGCATCTAAAAGTATTGGAGAAAGAGATCGCCGGGCAATTGCGAGCATACAAGGCCGAAATGGAGGCCGATGCTTACAAGAGTACGTTCGATCTGATGCTGCTCAAACGGCTTCGCGAAGAGGCCGGAATTCCAAGGCTCGGGCTTTATTATTTATAGGTTTTAGGTCCGAAGAAACTGGAAAGTTAAAAGGTAAAACTGAAAATCAGCGTTTTCAGCTTTCAGTTTCGACTTTTCCGTTTGTTCGAAAACGTCAGAACTGATCGATGAAGACATTATTATTTTTGACCCTCGTTTTTTGTATATCTACCGCAGAAATTCATGCCCAGGCGAAGGCAAAAACGATTCCTAAGCCGACTCCGAAACCAAAGGTCGCGAAGCCCGCGACGACCGTAGACAAGGGCGTCGTTTCGGGCCGTACCTACACCAACAAGATGTTTGGTTTCGAGATAACGTTTCCGGACACGTGGCTGATCCCGGACGACGATTTTGAGGCCTATATGAAGAAGCAGGGCTTTGACCTCGGCCTCAAGGCTCCGGATTCGCTGCCGCCGGCATCGAAAGCGAAGGTCGATAAGGCATTGAAAAGCGTGCAGATACTGCTCACGGCGTACCGCTCTATGCCGGGTTCGAAAGAGAACGCGATTGTCCGAATCTCGGTCGAGAATCTCGCGGCAAATCCTCAGATCAAAGATGCGGTCGATTATTTTGATGCTGTGAGGGCGATGTACGCGACGATGAAACTGCCGGCGGATTTTCGATATTCCGAGACACAGGCTGAGGAACTCGGTGCGATGCAATTCGGCTTTCTTGGGGCGACATCGAGCGCCGGAAACAAACGTATCTACGCCACCGTTCGAAAGGGTTACGCGATTCTGTTTACGCTCTCATATTCCGACAACGCCGATCTCGCTACCTTCCGCGACATTCTCGCCCAGGGCAATTTTGCCAAATGACCGTGGTGGCCTATTTCTGTGTGCTCCAGTTTTTGCGGCCCTTTGCGTTCTTCGCGGTCTTTGCGTGCAACCGCTCTTTTAACGCAAAGGACACAAAGAAATCGAAAAGAGCATTCTCGTCACACCACAGCCGATTTAGGATTATTAACAAAATGACCTCAAAGTTTGTTTTGTCACCGTTATGTGATAAACAAGACACGTCCCCAAAAAGGAGTGAACAATGAACAAACTTCGGATAAAGAAGGTGGCGCCGTTGTCCGCCGCTAAGATGTATGGTGCGATATTGCTCGTAATTAGCCTGCTGATCAGTATTCCATATGGACTGATAATTATCGTCTATTCGCTGGTCGGCGGTACGGTCGTCGGCGGCAGTGCGGGAATTGGCGTCGGCGCCGGCGGGATCGTCTTTGGTATCGTTGTGATGATCGCTTTGCCGATCATCTACGGGATAATCGGGTTTATCGGCGGTGCCATCGGTGCATTGCTATACAATCTCTTCGCCAACTATGTCGGCGGTATAGAGATCGAAGTCGAGAGCATCGCTTGAGCAAATACACTAAGGGTGACCTCATCGAGGTCAAGATCGAAAAGATAGTACCGCGCGGGCTCGGGCTCGGCTTTGCCGAAGGCCTGACCGTTTTTGTGCCGCTCGCGGCTCCGCAGGATGTCGTGAAGGTTCGCATTCGCGAATTGAAAAAACGCACGGCGTTTGCGGACATTGTCGAGATCGTCGAGGCGGGGCCAAATCGTATCGCGGCGTCTTGTCCGTATTACGGGAAATGCGGCGGTTGCGACTTTCAACATCTCGATTACCAGGAACAACTCGCCGCAAAGGTCGGCATCATCAGCGATTGTCTGACGCGGCTCGGCAAGATCGATCTTGATCGCGAGATCGCTGTTATTCCGAGCCCGGATCAGTTTGGCTATCGTTCGCGAGCCCGTTGGCACGTCGACGCGCCGATGCAAAAGATCGGGTATTACAGGCGCGATTCGAATGAGATCGTCGATATCGCATCGTGTCCGATATTGACGCCGACGGTCAATGAAGGTTTGGACGCTCTCCGCAGAGATGAGGAGTGGGGAACTTATTGGAACGACACGGCCGAGATCGAATTGGCGGAGGGCGACGGCGGCGAGACATCGGTCGTCTGCACCGAGCGTCCCGATGCACCGGCTGAGATCACGTCTGAGATCGCTGGTGAGAAATTTACGTACACAGCGGAAACGTTCTTTCAGGCGAACCGGCCTTTGGCTCAAAAGCTCGTTGAGATCGCGATCGGTGACTCGAAAGGCGGCACGGCATTAGATCTTTACTGCGGCGTAGGTTTGTTTGCGTTACCGTTGGCGAGGCGTTTCGAAACGGTCGTTGGGGTTGAGGAAAACAGGCTTGCAACGGATTTTGCGATCAAGAACGCTGAACGAGCCGGGCTTCACAATGTCGAATTTGTCAGCAGGAGTGTTGGTGCATACCTGGCCTCGTTAAAGGCCTCGCCCGATCTCATCTTGCTCGACCCACCGCGCTCCGGTACGGAAAAACAGACGATCGAGGCCATCATCAAGCTGCGGCCAAAGCAGATCTCCTACGTCTCATGCGAGCCTTCGATCCTCGCCCGCGATCTGCGAATAATGCTTGACGGTGGTTACCAGATCGAGTCGATCACGGCGATCGACCTTTTTCCGCAGACGCATCATGTGGAGACTGTGGTTAGGCTGAAGATTTAACGCAGAGATCACAGAGACCGCAGAGAAAGATGTGAAATTGCAAGATCACATTTCCTGTCTCTGCGTACTCAGCGATCTCTACGTTCAAAATACCCCTTCGCGCAACTTTTCCATGCGTTTTTCGTTCTTCTCTCTAGCGAACGCCAGCGACTTTGAATAAACTCTATCTATGCCAAGAAAGAAACCCGATTCCGACGAGCCAAACTTGCCGATGAAGAACAATTCCGTTACCTGCCGTTTTTGCGGGCAGAAGAATGCCGTTAAGGCGGACTACAAGAACGGTGACGCGAATTGCGGTAAGTGTAAGCTGCCGCTCTCGAACGAGCCGCATAAGAAATTTGCCGCTCTGCACAAGAACGACTATGTTCATCCCGCTGATAAACAGGCTCTAGCAGCATTAAAGGCGATCCCGGGAGTGGATTCCGCATTAAAGAAACTGCTCGCTTGGACCGGTGAATCGGCCATACGCGTATCTTTTATGGCAAGCGCGGTTAAGGTGACCGACAAGCAGTGTCCGGACCTGCACGAAAAGCTAAAGATCGCCTGCAGCACGCTTGGCGTCGAAGTGCCGGACATGTACGTGCAGCAAAATCCGGTGGTCAATGCCTTTACGGGCGGTGTTGAGAAGCCGATCATCGTGCTTCACTCGGCACTTGTCGAGCGATTGACTGACGAGGAAACCCTCGCTGTCATATCTCACGAGGTCGGCCATATCCACGCCGAACATGTGCTTTACCTTACCGCGGCACGTTTGATCGAATTTGCTCTCAATAGGTCGGTCGCTGCGCTTTTGCCCGGGTCGGAGATCATCAAGCTGATCGTATCTCTGGGTATTGCCAGCGCCTTGCTCGCCTGGTCGCGAAGAGCGGAATTAAGTTGCGATCGCGCTGCGCTGCTGGTAATGCAGGATCCGCACGTCATCGGCCGTACGATGATGAAACTCGCCGGCGGCACATTTGCGTCAAAGATCGACTACGAACTTTTCCTCGAACAAGGCCGCGAATTCAAAAAGAACTACGATGCCAGCCGCCTTGACCGATTCTGGGCCGACGTAATGAACTCAGGCCTTTCGCACCCGTTCCCGATCTGGCGAGTCGCCGAGGCCCTCGAATGGGTCGAGACCGGTGAGTATCAGGAATTGATGGAGAAGGAATAGTTTTGGCGATCTAGTTGATGCGCCTTGTCCAATAGCCGGGCTCGCGGTTTAGGTGCATTACGGCCCATATGAATATTTTGTCTCGCCGGATGTCGTAGACAAGACTGTATGGAAATCGATTCGTAAGATACCTACGTGTTCCTAGCGTGTATTCGGACCATGCTTCGGGGAATTCGACAACGAGTTCAATAGCACGATATACCTCTCTGGAGAAATCTCTTCCAAGTCCGTCCTCGCGCATTTCGTAATACTCGATCGCGTCCAGGAATTCGTTTTCAGCTTCTGGATGAAATGAGAACATTACTCACCAAAGCGTTCACGGATTTTGGCGAAAACCACGTCTCCGGGTATCATCTCGACCTCACCGGATTCTACTTGGGCAATCCGTCTTTCGATCTCAGCTTTCCACAGGTCGTCGATCTCGGCGTCATTGGGGCGCATGCTTTCCAAGATCCGCTCGACGATCTCAACGCGCATTTCTATTGGTAGGGATTCGGCTATGGATATGAGTTCGGCTGTCCGTGCAGTCATGGGGATACCTCGTATTCGCAGCTATTCTAGCATAATTTAATGTGTCGAAACCGCTCCTTATTTACTTTGATATACTATTTGGTGGAGGAATACCTTATCAGCATCGTTCACGGGTTTACCCGCGGCCTCAAACATAATCAGCTTCGCCGCATCGAGAAACTGGCAACGCGCCGGGTTGCGGCTGACGCTATCGTTTCACCCGAACTTGCCCGTCAGATGAGCGAGATCTCACATGAGACCGGACGTCAGATCGGTGTGCTCATTAATCGCAAGGGACAGGTCGAATACGTCATGGTCGGCACGGCAAAGCAGATCGAGCTGCCGGATTTTGGGCGTGCTCGTGTGTCTGAGGACCGTTTCCGAGGCCTGAGGTGCGTCCATACACATCTTGCGGGCGAAAGGCTGACTCAGGACGACCTCACCGATCTCGCGTTGCTCAGGCTCGACCTAATGTCGATAATTCAGGTCGATCGAAAGGAAGGCCTGCCGGGAATGGTCTATTCCGCGCATCTCGTACCGACAAACGCCGAGACCCTCGAGGTCGAGGCACAGTCGCTGCCGTACGCATTCCTCGAACCGAATATTCCCTCGCAGCTCGATACCGACTTTACCTCGCTGATCAATTCGCTCGAGGACGAAATGGCCCGCATTCGTCTGACTGCCCGTACTCGGCAAACGGGCCGGGACCGTGCGATCCTGGTCGGCGTCACGACCGGCGATGCTGATGAAGCGGCAGAGTCGATCGCTGAATTGAAAGAGCTTGCGACGTCGGCCGATGTCGTGATCCTCGACACGATCATTCAACGCCGCCCGAAGATCGATCCGAAAACGGTCGTCGGAAAAGGAAAACTCGATGAGCTGCTGATACGCTCGATGCGGCTCGGGGCTGACATTATAGTTTTCGACACCGAACTATCGCCGGCACAGGTCCGCTCGATCAGCGATGCTACCGAGCTGAAGGTGATCGACCGGCCACAATTGATCCTCGATATTTTTGCTCAGCGCGCGCAGTCTCGCGAAGGTAAATTGCAGGTCGAGCTTGCACAGCTCAAATATCTATTGCCCCGGCTCGTCATTGGACAAAATTCTGCGTTCTCACGACTCGCGGGCGGGATCGGTGGCCGCGGGCCTGGTGAAACAAAGCTCGAGACCGACCGTCGTCGTGTTCGCGACCGTATCGCGCAGCTTGATAAGCAGGTGGACGATCTTGGCCGCCAGAGACAAGAGCGCCGCAAGACGAGGGTGCAGAAGCATTTACCGATCATTTCGCTGGTCGGCTATACCAACGCCGGTAAGTCCACGCTGCTCAATGCTTTAACTCAGAGCGACGTTTACGCCGAGAAGAAGATGTTTGCGACGCTCGACCCGACATCACGGCGTTTGCGGCTGCCGTATGATCAGGAAGTGATCATTAATGACACTGTCGGATTTATTCGCGACCTGCCCGAGGCGTTGGTTTCCGCATTTCGGGCGACGCTCGAAGAGATCGCCGACAGCGACCTTCTGGTGCACGTTGTTGATGCGTCGAACCGGCGTGTTCTCCAGCAAATAGCGTCCGTTGGGAAGATCTTGAGCGATCTGCACTTTAATGAGATACCACAATTGATCGTCCTTAATAAGAGCGATCTGCTTGATGCGGACGAGATCGAAACGCTAATGCGCCAGATAAAGCTTGACAGCGATGTGCAATGCGTGGCAATTTCAGCTATTCATAGAGAAACGCTGCGGCCGATGGTGGAAGAGATCGGGGTACAAATACAAGTTCCAAGTTCAAAGTTCAAGGTTCAAAGTACGTCCGCCGACTAACTTTGAACTTTGAACCTTAAACTTTTGAACTAAGACTGATGAGTAAGCGGATAAAAGATCTGAGGTCACCCGTGACCGAGTGGCGCAAGTGGCTGTTTGCCACCGCGGCCCGGCCTTTTTCGCGATTTTCCGAAGAACAGCGATTCTGGACCGGGTTCGCGTTCCTGTGTCTGATCACCACATTCCTTATTCACAATCCGTTTTGGCGTGGCGGCAATGAGCAACTCTATCAGGAAGGCGATATTGCACGTGAAAGTGTTACATCGCCGGCCGATATCATTTTCGTCGACGCGGACGAGTCGGAGCGGCTCAAGAATGAAGCCCGCGAGTCGATCAAGCCGATATTCCGGTTCGAATCTAACAAGGCGGATCAAGCTGTTCAGGGCTTTCTTTCATCTTGGGAAAAGCTGCAGCGCTCTCGCGATACAGGTCAGAAGCCCGCAAATACTGAGCAAAAGGGCGATCCTAAGTGGACCGGTGCCGGCGGCCCTGAGGCGGGGAAGATCTTTTCGGCGAGGGCATTTAGCCGGAACGAGCTGGACGCGGTTCAGAGTGCTCTTCGTGAGAGCGCGACCGGTTATATTTACGACGACTCTGAGAAACAATATTTTCAGAATGAGGTATTTGTTTTCGACCGTTCCAAGCCGAATCTTCGCTCGACTGTCACGATGCCCGAAAGTAATTGGGTAGCGCTTTCGACGGCTCGTGAAAAGCTTCGCACACGACTGACCGGTATCAAGAGCCTCTCGCCAAAGGAAGTCGAAGCCTTCTACGCTGCAGCCGAGATACTTGTCGAGCCAAGCATTTCTTACGACAGCGTTGCGACAGAAACGGCAAGGCAATCCGCCATCGACGATACACAATCGCGAATCATCACGCTAAAAAGGGGACAGAAGATCATCGATGAGGGCGGTATTGTCACGTCGGATGTGCTTGCCCGGATCGCTGCGGTTCGTAGCCATACATCTTCGGCAAGACAGATCAATAGATTTATTGGTGTACTGCTGATGATCGCGGCTCTCTTTTGGGTGGCGTGGAAATTTGTTCAGAACCGCGGCATCCTTCCCCGATTGGCGTTGTCAGCGCCAAAAACTTTCGCATTGCTTGGTTTTGTAGTCGTCGTACAGACGGCAATCGCTGCGGTATTTTTCCGGCTTGCGGATTTCACGGCTCTGCAGAATGTAAAAGCTCCGATGAACGACCCGATGCTATGGTCTTTTGCGATACCGTTTGCGACGGGCAGCCTGCTGATGACGCTTCTTGCTGACAGACCGACGGCACTTGTCGCGGGATTGCTGAATGCACTGATCGCGGGTTTTCTCGCTCCTCGCGGACTTGAATTCACGGTTTTTGCCGCACTCGTCTCATCGATCGCCGTTTATGGTATCGGCCGGTATCGCAGCCGGCAAACGGTCACGCTCGCCGGCGGGATGATCGGAGCGGCGAGCGCCGCACTGGCGATCGCTGTCATCGCATTTACTCAACAGCCATTTATTTTGAATACGATCTTGCTCGCGATCGCGGCGGGCCTGGCGGGCGGCATCATCACTGCGGCGGTCACCGCCGTTTTACTGCCGGTTTGCGAATCGCTCTTTGGCATCCTGACCGACGTAAAGCTCCTTGAGCTATCAAATGCCGATCTGCCAGTGCTTGGCCAACTCGCTTTGCGTGCGCCGGGTACGAATCAGCACTCCCATGCGGTCGGACAGCTTGCTGAGGAAGCCTGCCGCGTAGTCGGCGGCAACGGGCTGCTCGCACGCATCGGTGCTCTCTATCACGACATCGGCAAGACAGCCGCCCCAGAACATTTTGTAGAAAATCAATTAAACAAGAATCCGCACGACCGCCTTAAACCGACACAAAGCGCAAAGATCATCATAAGCCACGTCACCTACGGCACAAAGCTCGCCCGCGAAATGGGCTTGCCGCAGCGGATCATCGACTTTATCCCGCAGCATCACGGCACGAGAACGCTGCATTATTTCCTAAAGAAAGCCCAGGCTGAGGCACACGATCCAAAAGAGATATCTGAAAACGACTTTAGATATCCCGGGCCAAAACCTCAATTTAAGGAAGCCGCGATAATGATGATCGCGGATTCGTGCGAGGCCGCAGCTCGCTCGCTGGCCGAACCCACGCCCGAGAATATTCGCTTTATTGTCACAAAGATAATCGACGCGATTCTCGCCGACGATCAGCTTGGTGAATGCGATCTGACGCTTCGCGAATTGACCCAGATCCGCGAATCGATGATAAAATCGCTCGTCGCGATCTATCATTCGCGTGTCGATTATCCAGGCTACGTGCCGCCGCATTCCGGCCAATTTCGGATCTCGGACCCGCAATTGAGCATCACGCCGGCTGAGACAGAGGAACGCGGTTTCAAATACCTCGACCCGGCCGACATTCCGGTTTCACCCGGCGGCGAGATCGAGGACGAAGCGATCGACCGTTCGCACGAGCCGGGACGCTAGTCAGCGGACTGGCATCTGGTTTTTGTATTGGTGCGAATATATTTGGCAGTACCTTAAAACAGGAGTTGCCCATGTTGTTAATTTGGATCGTTATTTCTCTGGCCGCGGTTATTCTCATCTGGCTCGCGTTCTTCACCTTGCTCAACTATATTTCCGGCCAGAGCCATCGGCAGGCAAAATTTGTCGGTGGCAATTTGCCCGATTCGCCGCCCAGTGGCTTTTACAAAGGCACTGCATACTTGCTCGGCGGCCGGCCGGTGCCTTGGTTGGGGAAATCGTTTGGGGCGAACAACAATAGAGGCTTTAATATCTTTACGCCTACGGGAGCTTCGCTGTTAAAGGTGATGACGCCGTTCTACAAGCTGTTTCGGCAGAACGCAGACGGCAACACCGACGCCTATTATTTCAAGACATCGACGAGCCAAGGATTTAAGGACAAGGGAATCGACACATTTAAGCTCGATTACGATTCGCCGGAGAATCCGTTTTTCATTCGCATCATTCTCGACGAGATCGTCGAGACCGCACCTGACGAGTACCTTGGCAAGGTGCATATGAAGGTGTTTCCGGGTTATTATGCAACGATCGGATATTTTGGATTGAGGAAGTAGGCGATGCTCAAACGCTACACATTCTGGCTATCGGCAGCCGTGCTCTTTCAATTTCTGACCGCCGCTTTTCATGCTCTCAGCTTGTTTATCAAACTTGAGCCGGCGAATGATACGGAACGTCAACTTGTAGCGCTCCTCACGACCTACAAAATGGATGCCGGAGCCGGATTTAATCCAACATTCTCTAATCTCTTTACGGCACTGAGTTCGTGTTTTTCGTTCGTTTGCCTGCTTGGCGGGTTGACTCTAGGGTATTTGATGCTCAAACACACCGAGCCAAAGTTGATGCGTGGAATCATTGGCATCAACGTGCTGGTTTTTGGCGCGATCTTTGTCGTAATGGCAGTATTTACTTTTCTCCCGCCGATCGTCTGCACAGGATTGATATTTATTAACCTCCTCGCCGCCTATATCGTTGTGCCTAAGATAGAATCCGCGGTTTAAAAGAAAAGATTCGCCACAGAGAACACAGAGGTCACAGAGAGAGATTTTTGAAACTCTGTGCTCTCTGTGTCGTCTGTGGTAAATATTCTTATATTTTTCCTTTCAGCTTCTCGTAGGTTGTCGTGAGCGTTTCCGGGATAGTGCGGGTTTGGCCGATCGCGGTCATGAAATTGACGTCGCCTACCCAACGCGGCAGAGCATGCATGTGAAAGTGGCCCGCAACGCCGGCTCCGGCGGCTTTGCCGAGATTCATGCCGATGTTGATGCCGTCGGGTTGATAAACCTCGCTAAGGGCGGCTTGAGAGCGCTTGAGCATATCCATCATTTCGTCGGTTGTCGGTTTGTCGGCCTGATCGAGAGTTTCGAGATGAGCGTACGGAACAACCATTAGGTGGCCGGATGTGTACGGATAAATATTGAGGATGACAAAATTAAACTCGGCACGCTTGAGGATGAATTGCTCCTCATCGTCTGCCGAGTTATGTAGAATATCGCAGAAAACACAACCGCCGGCACCCTCGCCGCCTGTTATGTAGTCATACCGCCACGGACTCCACAGTACATCCACGACTTAGGATCCTTCTCTTAAGATTCGTCGTTAATGAGCTCTTTTAACTCTTTGCCGGGTTTGAAATACGCGACACGCTTTGCCGGAATGTCTACCGGAGCCCCCGTTTTTGGGTTGCGGCCCTTGCGCGAATTTCGCTGGCGGACACGGAAACTGCCAAAACCGCGCAGCTCGATCTTTTCGCCCTTATTCAACGTATCGGTAATACTATCAAAGATGATCTCGACCAACTGCTCGGCATCTTTCTTGGTCATATCCGCTTCTTGGGCTACCCTCTCAACCAGATCAGCTTTTGTCATTTCTTTCTATCGCTCCAGCGAATTTTTCCCTTACTACCCTTAAAATTGATTAAACTAAGCGGACTGTTTCTCCGATTCTTCAGTTGCGGCATCGCCGTCAGTTTCTGCGACAAGGGCTTCTTCAGCAGCGGCTTCGACCGGAGTTTCCTCCGTCTCAGCGGCAGGAGATTCTTCCGCAGCGGCTCCAGCCGGGGCTTCCTCCGTCTCGGCGGCAGGAGATTCTTCAGTTGCCTCTGCAACCGGTGCGTCTGCCTCAACGGCAGGTTCTTCAGCAGCGGCCTCGACCTCAGTGACAGGTTCTTCGGCCGGAGACTCGGCAACCGGTGATTCTTCGGCCTCAGCCGCAGTGGCCGGAGTTTCTTCAGGAGCCGTTTCTGTATCAACCGGAGCAGCCTCAGCCTCGACCACGGGAGCCTCCTCAGCGGCCACCTCAGCTTCTTCCTTAGCAGCTTTCTTAGATTTTTTCTTTTCTTTCGGAGCCTCTTCGGCGGCCGGTGCTTCTTCCGTAACCGTGCCGAATTTCAGATTTGCAAGCTCGCCGAGAGATGCCATGCCGCCTTTTGCTTCGCTCGAGTAGATCTTGGTGTCGATGCTGCCTCCGACCTCATCTTCTTTGCCGACCGAGCGGTGCGACAGGCCGATCTTTTGATCGGCAGGCTCGATTCGCAGTATCTTGAAATCCAACTCCTGCCCGACCTGTGCAAAGTCCTCGGCACGCTCAACGCGTTCGTCCGAAAGCTCGGAAATGTGACACAAGCCCTCAAGTCCCTCGCCAAGCTCGACAAATACGCCGAAATTGGTGAATCGCGAAACCTTGCCCTTGACGACATCGCCGGGGCGATGCGTTGCGACAAAGCCTTCCCATGCGCTCGGTGTGAGGTCCTTCATCGAGAGCGAAAGACGCTGGCCACGTTTGTCGATACTGGTGACAATTGCCTCGACTTCCTGATCTTTCTTAAGAACATCCTTAGGATGCTTGATCTTCTTGGCCCACGAAATGTCAGAAACGTGAACGAGGCCGTCTATGCCTTCTTCAAGCTCGATGAACGCACCAAAGTCGGTCAAATTCCGGACCTTGCCCGTGATACGGGCACCGACCGGATATCTGATATCGACCGTTTCCCACGGATTATCTAGGAACTGCTTCATGCCGAGGCTGATACGTTTCTCTAAGGTATCGACTCCGAGCACCTGAACCTCGACTTCCTGCCCTTTGTTAAACATTCGTTTCGGGCTCTGGGCACGACGAGACCACGAGATCTCGGAAACGTGGACGAGGCCTTCGACGCCGGCTTCTAGTTCGACAAAAACGCCGTACTCGGTGACCGACGAGACAATGCCTTTGAGCTTTGTATTGACTGGATAGACCTCAGTGACCGTTGACCACGGATCGGGCTGGAGCTGTTTATAGCCAAGCGAGATCTTTTCCTTTTCACGGTCAAGCTTCAAAACCTTGACCTGCAAATGATCGCCTACATTGAATTGATCGCCCGGATGATGAATACGGCCCCATGACATATCCGTCACGTGGAGCAGTCCATCAATGCCACCGATATCGACGAACGCACCATATTCCGTAAGATTCTTGATCGTACCGTCAACGATATAACCGACATCGATCTTGGCCATCGTCTCGGCCTTTTGGGCGTTGACGACCTCGTCGGTCAGTATTTTGCGGGAGAGGACGATGTTGCTGCGGCGTCGGCTGAATTTGATGATCCTGGCCTCGATCTCTTCGCCAATGTATGAGTCAAGACCGCGAATGGGCCGTGAATCGATCTGCGAACCGGGCAAAAATGCCTCGATACCGTTCAGGTCAATACGCAGGCCGCCTTTTGTCTTGTCAACGACCTTTCCGACGACCGGCGTTTCAGAGTTGAACGCAGCCTCGATCTCATCCCAGACTTTACGGCCCAGAGCGTCGTGACGCGATAACTGCGGTGCTCCATCGCCTGAATGAATAGTGCGGATAACGACATCGACAGTTTCGCCGACCGTTGCCAGCATCTCGCCGCCGGGACCGGTAAATTCCTCGACCGGGACATAACCCTCAGACTTGTAGCCAAAATCGACCAAAACACCGCGATCGGTAATGCCGACAACCGTGCCGGTGACCAATTCGCCCGAGTGGAACACTGTCTGTTCCTGCTCAAACTGCTCAAGGATCGCACCAAAGTCGATCTCATTCGATACAGGAGCCTCGTCTGCGACATCAGGTTCGGCAGGTGCCGTTGCGACGGGAGCTGCCGGGGCTTCTTCAGCAGGTGCCGATGCCGGTTCTGTAGCGGCCGCAGCCTCTTCGGCCGGAGCAGCTTCAGCGGTAGCCGGTTCTTCTGCAATTGCACCGACGGGTTCGTCGGCCGCCGCAGCTTCAGCCGCGGCCTGTTCTTCGACTACGACCTCAGCCGTGTCTTCGCTTGTCGGAGCCGATGTTTCGGGAGTTGGGGCTTCAGCGGTGGCTGCCTCTGCAGCAACAGCTTCTGTCGTCGATTCTGTCTGTTCAATCGCTGTTTTCTCGATCGTTGCCGATTCTTCAGCGTCCTGGGTTGCCTCGTTTGTCATTTACGCGTGTTAAACTTCCTTACTTAAATTACTCTTTCTACCAGATCTACCAAATACGTGCGAAGCCGCAAAAACCAAGCTTGATGCCGAAATTCCATCCCAGAGAGTCAGATGCAAATTCAGGCAACAACGCTCACTCGGTTTACCGGATCTTCTGCTCGAAGTGGTAAACATAAAAAATACACGCCCAAGTGCTTTTATGTCAAGACTTGGGCGCCGAAAATCGTTGAAAAATCAATATTTGTGGGATTTCGGGGCAAAACGTCAGCCTCGCGAAATCACCTCAGTGATCGTGCCGACACCGCTCGTTTTTTCCATTTCTTCGCGGGTCGCGGCGGTGGTATTTTGGATACCGGCGAGGCGGAGACGGAATTCGTCGGGGTTGGTCGAGCCGCGGAGGGCTTCGTCGAGTTTGATAAGGCCCGATTGATACAGATAGAAAAGCGACTGGTCAAACGTCTGCATACCGTACTGCGAAGTGCCGGCGGCGATGGCGTCGCGGATCGATGCGGTCTTGTCTTCGTGCAGGATGTAATCGCGGATCAGCGGCGTTGACATCAGCACCTCGACGGCCGGAATACGGCTGTTTCCCTTGGCTGATTTCATCAGGCGTTGCGAAACAACGGCCTTGAGCAATCCGGCGAGTTGAATGCGGATAGCTTTCTGTTGATATGGCGGAAATGCAGAAATGATACGGGTTAGCGTCTCGCTGGCGTCAAGCGTATGAAGCGTCGAGAGCACGAGGTGGCCGGTTTCGGCGGCGACCAGGGCTGTTTCGATGGTCTCGAGATCGCGCATTTCACCGACCAGGATAACATCCGGGTCCTGACGCAAACTACCGCGCAGAGCCTCGGCAAAATTCCGCGTATCGACATCGACCTCTCGTTGCGTGACAAACGATTTCTTGTCCTTATGGAGAAATTCGATCGGATCCTCGATCGTGACAATATGGCAATTGCGTGCCTGATTGATGTGATCGACGAGAGCCGCAAGCGTGGTTGATTTACCCGAGCCGGTCGTGCCGGTGACGAGAATAAGCCCGCGATTTTCTTCGGCAATATTATTTAAGATCGGCGGCAGGCCAAGCTCGGCGAACGGCTTGATCGTGTCGGAAATTACACGAGCAACGATGCCGATAGAGTTTCTTTGTTGAAAAATATTGACGCGGAAACGTCCCAATCCCGGGACACCGTAACCGATATCGACCTCATACGCCTCTTTGAAATGCTGCTTCTGACGATTCGACATCATCGAGAACGCCATCTCGAGCGTCTCGTCCTGCGTCAGGCGAGTCACGCCCGAGAGCGGCTTTAGCTCGCCCGTCACCCGAATAACCGGATATGATCCCGCACGCAGGTGCAGGTCGGATGCGCCAAAGCTCATCGCCATTCGCAGTAGATCGTCAATTCGGGTAGGCATATGTAAAGAAAAATCGGAACCCCGACCGTGTGAGGCTGCTCCAAAGCTCAAGACTGCGGGAGCAGGTCGGCCAGGACATTAACTCCATGTAGTTTAACGTTTATTAACGAGTTCGGTCAATGGTTTTCTGTAGGGGTATTGACTCGTTAGAAACACCAGAACGGAACTCGAAGCGGTGTTACTCAAGCGATCAATAAAGTCATCGCGATGCGGCCGTTCTGCCTGAATAGTCATGAAACCGTCGACAAAGCTTGTTTGTAGTGAATTTCCTGCAGCGTCCGAGGCACTTCGCGGGGTTGGTGAATTGCCAAAAGTAACAAGAGTTGGTCCCGCAGCAACTGTAAATGTTAGATTTACGATCTGACGAGCGGGTGGTGAGGCAGAAAAACGGTTGCCCGAATCAACAAGTATGCCTATTTTACCTTGAGCGGCTTGATTAGGGTTTATGGTAAGTGTCGTGCCTGACGGTACACCCGATCCCAGAAAAACCCTAGGATTACTCAAGGTCGATGGATCAAAGTTGATTGAAAAGCTCAGCGCGACCTCGTCACCCAGAGATTTAAACTCGACGGGTAGAGTGACTTCGCTACCGGGCAATGCGAAAGTGGAAACAACGCTGACTATTCTTCCCGATTGATTTGGTGTTGGAGTCGGCGTTGGTGTCGGAGACGGTGTCGGGGTCGCCGTGGGTGTTGCTGTCGGTGTTCGTGTCGGAGAGGGAGTCGGTGGCGTTGCACCTTTGATCCACGTAAAAACATACGACGAGCCTGCATTTACACCTCCCGCCGTATCGTCTCCCTTTGTCCCGACAATAGCTGTACTGCCCGCGGTCGCGACCGAATAGCCGAATGCATCCCCTACAACGCCATCCGAGGCAGTCAGTTTTTGGTACTGTGTCCAATCGCCTTTGCCTCGCTTGAAAACATAGGCCGAGCCAGCCGCAGTAAGACCATGAGGAGAACCAACTAGAGCCATGTCGTCGTCAATCGCCACCGAGAAGCCGAAATTATTAACTATTGCACCATCTGATGCATACAGCTTTTGCTGGCGGGCCCATACATCTTCGCTACGGGAGAAAATATAGGCCGCGCCTGCTTGGAAGTCTGCCGTCGTAGTCGCATATGCTGCACCGACAATAACATTCTCACCACTGATCGCGACCGACCCGCCGAATTGGGAATAATCTTCATCCGGTGTCAGTTTTTGTTGTTGTGTCCAGATGCCGCCGGTTTGGGTGAATACATAAGCCGAACCGGCGCCCAATAGGGCTGAAACAATAGCCGTTTCGTCGCTAATCGCAACGGAGTAACCAAAAAAGTCTTCTGCTGAACTATCCGCAGTGATGAGTCTTTGATGCTGTGTCCAAACGCTATTGGTTCGGGTGAAAACATAAGCCGCCCCTTCCTCGGGTGCATCCACGTGATAAAAGGGTGCGCCGACGATAACGGTGTCCTTACCAATCGCTACCGACCGTCCGAAACCGGCCCATGTCCAGCCATCTGAAGCTGTCAGTTTTTGCTGTTCGGTCCAAACTCCAGAACTTCGCGTGAAAACGTAAGCCGAGCCCGCATTGGTGCCTGCCGCTGTATCGTCGAAAACAGCGCCGACAATCGCGGTATCGCCGCTTATGGCGACGGAGAAGCCGAACCAGTCATATTGCTCACCATCTGATGCGGTTAGTATTTGTTGCAATGTCCAAACGCCCGCACTTCGCGTGAAGACGTAAGCCGAGCCTGTATTCACGCCTCTTCCTGTGTCCCTTGAAGGAGCCCCGACAATGGCGGTATCATCACTGATTGCGACCGAGTAACCGAAGTCGTCACTCGCCGCACCATCGGGAGCCATATTGTGGGCTTGCTCGATCCACGCCCCACCAGTCGAACTTGGCAAGAAAATGCTAGATAGGAACCGCTGTGACGGCTCACCACCGGCAGGCCGAGCGCCGATCAATAGGCAAATGCCTAAAATAGACGATACGAAAGCGAACATGACAGGCGCGGAGTGGGATTTCATAATGCTTCTCTTTGCTTAGGAGTGAAATGATAAAAACGCGACGGTGCGGTTAGGAAAAAATTACCAATTGAAGAGTGGTAACTTCATTGTAGCGAGTATATTCCAATTGCTAAAAAAGTCAATAAAATTTGTCGATTTGGCAGTGGGTCAGAGTTCGGTATTTTGGAGATCGACCGGCAAATTCGACACCGTGTCCGCCGCGGCGTAAAATCAAAGCCTGCAATGACTAAGAGCGTTACATTGACTGGTATCCAGCCGCAATATGCCATTCCGGGCGGTGAGATAGCGATTGCCTGCGAAGGCTATCGCCCCGAGCGGCACTCGCCGGATGGCTGTTATGTTGCAGGTATCAGATGCCGGACGGTCGCCGCGTCGACCACGCGAATTCTCGCTATCGTGCCCGACGAGGCGGACGAAGGAAAGACATTTGCCCATCTCGAAAGTCAGGGCGAGGTCAGCAATACGCACGAACTTATCGTTGGCCGCGAACTCGTTGACGACATGCACATCGTCGCAAATCCGGCCGTCGATCCGTCGGATGACGCAATAATTCTTACGCGGTCCGGTTCGCGTGGACAGCACTTGCCGGCGACATTGTTTCGGCTTGAGCCGGATGGTTATCTCGACGAATTGCCCGAGCCGATACTAAATCCGACCGGCATCGCATTTGACGCCGATGGCCAGATGTTTGTCACAAATCGTGCGCAGGGTGAGGTTTACGCGGTGGGCCGCGACGGCACCTCGACGGTTCACGCGGCTGGACTTGGCATCGCGACCGGGATCGCGTTTGACAAGAAGGGTGCGATGTTCGTCGGCGACCGTTCGGGAACGATCTATCGCGTCAGCGACGACGCGGCCGCCGAGAAATTCGCCACCGTCGAGCAATCCGTCGCCGCATATCACATCGCATTTGGCCCGGACGGACGGTTGTACGTTACCGCTCCCGGACTCGCAAGCCACGACGCGGTCTATGCCATAGATACCGATGGCGAAGTCACCACCTTCTTCCGCGGCCTCGGCCGTCCGCAAGGCCTCGCCTTCGACAAAGCCGGAAATCTCTACGTTGCTGCCTGTTACAAAGGAAGCCATGGCATCGTCCGCATTGCGCCAGACGGATCGAACGCAACGCAATTCGTCGCCGGGAACAGCATCGTCGGCCTGTGTTTTACACGAGAAGGAGACATGGTCGTGGCGACGAGTGATCGTGTGTATTCAATTGCTTGTGGGGTCGCAGGGACACTTTTAATTTAGTATTGACATTTATGTCAATACTGACATAATATGACAACGGCGAGAACGGGATCGGACAAGTTACTGGTTTGGTTAGGTGGTGAGCTGAAAACTCCGCCGTTATCTTCTGCGGCTCGCCAAGAGGTAGGCTATCTGATCAGAAAACTGCAGCAAGGCGAGATGATCGCTTTTCCGCAATCGAGACCGATGCCAAGTATCGGAAAACATTGTCATGAGCTGCGACTTCCTGACAAAAATGTGACTTGGCGGATCATGTACAGGATAGATGCGGACGCAATAATTATCTTGGATGTGTTTAGTAAGAAAACCCAAAAGACGCCGGACTCAGTTATTGCGACTTGTAAGCAACGTCTAAGCCGCTATGACCGAGATGCTAGATGAGTAGTTAAGGTGGCGAAATGGACCAGAAAAAGAAAGAACGACTCGAAGCCGCAGGATGGACATTCGGTACGGTTGACGAATTCCTCGGTCTGACTCCTGAAGAGTCGGCGATTGTCGAACTCCGGTTGCGGCTTAGCAATGCATTGAAACAGCGTCGGCAAAAATTGGGTCTGTCGCAGGTGAAGCTTGCAGGTGTTCTCAGTTCAAGTCAATCACGCGTCGCCAAAATGGAGGGAGACGATCCGAGCGTGAGTATCGACCTGCTTATACGCGGACTAATGGCTACCGGAGTCGGACTCGAAGGGCTATCAAAAATTGTTCATCCTAAGTCGCGACAATGATCAGACGGACAATCAGATGAGCATTCTATCCAGAGTAATATTCCGATGCGCGATCGGCTCGATCGCTTTTATGCTCTTTCATGGGTGTACCTACAAATCTGAGAACCCGTTCGAGGTCCCGACCCCGCCGCCTGCACCGGGCGCGACTCCGCTTGCAAAACTAGAACTAAAACGCGACGCCGAGCTCGAGGCCCAGATCGCGAAGATCGCCGAGGAAGCGAAAGGAAAGGTCGGGGTCGCCGCCGTCGTGATCGAGACCGGCGAGGCTGCGTTGCTCAATGCCGAGGATCATTTCCCGATGCAGAGCGTTTACAAACTGCCGATCTCCATGGCCGTGATGGAGCAAGTCCGCCTTGGCAAACTCGACCTCGAGGAGATGATCGGCGTAACAAAAGAAGACATGGTCCGCGAAGGGCAGCGGTCACCGCTGCGTGACAAAAACCCGAACGGCGGAGAATTCACGATCCGGGAACTTATCCGTTTGGCATTGGTAGAATCCGACGGCACTGCGAGCGATGTTCTGATGCGTGTCGCGGGCGATGGTCCAGAGATTCAGTCATACCTGACACAAATCGGCGTTCACGATATGAAGGTCGTCAACACCGAAAAAGAGATGGGCCGCGATTGGCAGACGCAGTATGAGAATTGGGCGACGCCGACCGCGTCGATTGGATTGCTGAGGTGGCTTCACACAACAACCGTTGAATTTGGCAAGTCAAGTGATTCGATGGAAGACGGATCTGAGCGTACGCGAACACACAATGCGTATGAGACTTTTTTCGCGTTCATGACGGATTCGGTGCCAGGGGCCTCACGTCTGAAAGGCGAACTACCTCGCGGAACACACGTTGCCCATAAGACCGGCACTTCAGGAACCCACAACAACATTACCGCCGCGACCAACGACATCGGAATAGTTTATTTGCCCAACGGCAATCTCCTTGCTATTGCCGTCTTCGTCTCCGATTCACCCGCCGACGAGAAAACCCGCGAAGCCGTGATCGCGAGGATCGCAAAGGCCTGCTGGGATCGATGGGGTGCCGGCTAAGCCATAAAAATTGTACGTCCGGGCTGGGTTTCAGTCGTGAACAATGATCTCGTCATATGTGACTTACATCACTGATGACCAACTCTCGTTTCTTCTAAAATAGTCGCGTACCGTTGAGGAGGCTGAAATGAAAAAGAACGCTCTTTTATTGGGTGTGGTTTTGCTATTGGCGGCTGGTATGGCGTCGGTGGCCGGGGATGGTTCGCGTCGGGCGTCGGCTCAGCAAACAGACGAACCAAAAATGCCGGAGGTTGTGATCCTCGGAAAGGACGCAAAACTCGGCCAGGTCACCTTTAACCACGTCAAACACAACGGCGGAGCCTACAACATTACGCCGGGATCTCCGATCGCGTGTATCTCGTGCCATCATACCGCCCAACCGGCTGCTGAGATCGTAAAGCATCCGCCGCTAAAGACGGCGTGGCCGACTGACAGGGCAACATCGCTTACGGCGGAGCTATTCGCAAAGGATCCCAGAGCTGCGGGAGTCGCGGCCTGCCGCGAGTGCCATGCCCGGACCGGAGAGAAACCAAAACTGCTTCCAGCGATCCCGGAGATAAAACACGAGGGCAGCCCGGCGTTGATCACGATGAACAACATGCAGGCGCTGCATCGAACGTGTTCAGGCTGTCATTCAGAGGTTAGGAAAAGCATTCCTGCATCAAAGGCACCGATCCAGACACAGTGCATGTTGTGTCATAAAAAAGCGGCATAAAGGGAATTAGCAACGAATAAACAGAAATGGCACGAAAAACACGAATCATTTATTCGTGCTATTCGTGCCATTGGTGACGGATGGTTGATCCTACGGCTTGGCCGCTTTCAGATCGGCGATCCGTTTTTCTAGTGCAGCGGTGTCGACCTTTTCGGTTTTGCCGGCTTCGACGGCCTTTTCGCCGGTAGCAATGGCGTCCGCCGTCCGGCCAGCGGCGACGAGGATGCCTACGCGGCGGTTGAGATTGGCAAAGCTCGCTTTCGCCTTGATCTGTTCATCTGATGCCTTGAGTGCGGCATCGAACCATTTTGATGCGGCATCGGCTTGCTTGTTAGCCTTGGCGTAATTGGCGGCGTTGGTGGCCGGACCTGGATCGTCGGCCTTGGCACTGGCGACAAAGGCTTCGAGGCGTTTCAGAGTCGAGCCGACAACATCCTTGACCTCAACAGTAAACGGAACACGAAGTTTCTCCCATCGAAGGACAACTTTGGCAGACGTATCCGTAGCCGGATCGATGTTGAAAGTGAGCAATTCGCTGCTATCGGCGGTCGGCTCAGCCTTGGTCTTTACACGAAGAGCATCTTTCTTGGCATCGTATGTAAAGCTGCCCCATTGTCCGTCGTCCTTGTTAAAGATCACTGTCCAATCACCGTCTTTAGACGGGAGCATGTGAAGACTGTATTTGCCTGCCGCAAGTGGTTGACCATTAACGACCACATCGTCGGCCACCGTGAATAGAGTCGCTTCGTTGGCACCGGCGCGCCAGATGTGACCCCAAGGCACAAGCGGTGCTCCTGCGGGACGCTGATTCTGATTATCGAGCGTCGCCTCGCCCGCCACCGCGGTCGGCCAATCACCGTAAATGACGCGGCCCTTGACGGCCGGGCGGCTGTATGTGACCGTGATGTCGGTGGTGCCGATCGTTTGTAAAACGCTGGCCTTTTGGCTGGCACGCGGAACTGGTGGGCGAGCCTGCGCGGCCGCGATCGTGGCCGAAACCACTAAAAACATAACGATCGACAGGTAAGAAACAAGAATTCGGTTAAACTTCATAAACTCCTCCAAAAAACGAAAAAATGAGCCGCAAAAAAATAGATGACGCAGATACGGAGCAAGACCGGAAATTGTTTCCGATCCGCGTTTGGCTGCGGCAAAAATGCTATTCATCATCGTCATGCGCCCTTACGCGACCTGCGGCGACGGCTTCGTCGATGACCTTTTGTGCCAGGTTGCCGGGCAGCGGGTCGTAGTGTGAAAACTGCATGTGATACGAGCCGCGGGCTTGGGTGACGCTGTTTAGTTTTGATTGATAATCGAGCATCTCCGAGAGCGGCACCTTGGCTTTGATCACCTGCTGTTTACCGCGAACCTCCATACCGCCCACACGTCCCCGGCGGCTGTTCAGGTCGCCCATGATGTCACCTGAGACCTCCTGCGGCGTGAAAACCTCGACGTCCATGATCGGTTCGAGCAAGGTCGGACGCGTCTTTTCCATCGCGGCACGAAAGGCTTTGCGGCCGGCCGCACGGAAACTGTGTTCGTCGGAATCGACCGCGTGAAAACTGCCGTCGATGAGCGTTACTTTGAAATCGACAAGCGGATAACCCGCGACGGCTCCACCCGCTGCTGCCTCGATGATTCCTTTTTCGATCGCGGGGCGGAAATTCTGCGGCACCGAGCCGCCAAAGATCTTATCGACCCATTCAAAGCCGGCGCCGCGTTCGAGCGGTTCAAAGATGACCTTACAATCGCCAAACTGCCCGCGTCCACCAGACTGTTTCTTGTGGCGTCCCTGCACCTCGGCTTGCTGGGTGATCGTTTCCTTATAGGGAACTTTTGGCGAATGGAGAGTGACCTCGACGTGATATCGCTGTTCGAGTTTCTTGACGACCGTCTCGATATGGAGTTGGCCCGAACCTGACAGGATAAATTCCTTTGTCTGCGGATCGCGGTCGAAATGGAGCGACGGATCTTCCTCGAGGATCTTATGCAGCGCACCTGAGATCTTGTCTTCGTCGGCCCGCGACTTTGGCTCGATGGCGAAAGCGATCGCGGCCTCGGGATATTCGACCTTTGGATACACGATCTGTTTTGCTTTGTCGCAGAGGGTATCGCCGGTCTGTGTGTCTTTTAGTTTAACTACTGCGATGATGTCGCCCGTCGCGGCCTCGGGCACTTTGTCAAGCGTTTTGCCCGAGATCACGTGGAGCGAGCCAAGGCGTTCGTCGGTGTCGCGAGAGGAATTTCTCACCGTCGCATCCGATGCTACCTTGCCGCTGACGACCTTAATTACATTGATTCGTCCGGCAAATGGATCAGCTATCGTGCGGAATACGTACGCCGAAAAAGGCTCGTCGTTAGAATATTTGCGATTGATGCGATCGCCCGTCATCTCGTTGTCAGTAAAGCCAACCTCGGATTCGTGTGTCGCCGGATTTGGAGCGAATTCTACAATATGGTCAAGAAGGATCGACAGTCCGACGAGATTATTTGCCGAGACAGCGTAAACGGGGCAGAGCTTGCTGCTCGCGATCGCCTTGGCGAGATTTGGATAAATGTCTTCCTCGTCGAGAGTGCCGGCGTCAAAATATTTCTCCATGAGAGCGTCATCTGATTCGGCAACGATCTCGATCAGGCGTTCGCGGGTGCGTTCAAAAACGTCACGTCCGTCCTCGGGCATCGGAATTTCCTTTGCCTTGCCCGCAGTGTCAAATTCGTACGCCTTCTGATGTACGACATCGACCACGCCTTTGAAATTTCCTTCTGCACCGATCGGCAGTGTAAACGGTACGATCGACCGGGCAAAGCTCGATGTCGCCGTCTCGAGAGCGTGGCCAAAATCGGCGTGCTCCTTGTCGATCTTGTTAATGACCATGAATCGCGGCAGAAGGAACTCGTTCGCGTACTGCCATGTCTTTTCAGTCTGGACCTCGATGCCATGCACCGCATCAACAACGACGAGGGCACAATCTGCAACACGCAGTGCCGGTCTCGCATGCGAAACAAACGCTGCGTAGCCGGGCGTGTCGATCAGATTTACCTTTGTATCTTTGTATTCGAGGTGGGCAAAATTGTTATTGAGAGAAACTTTTCTTTCGATCGAATCTTCTTCGTAATCGGTGACGGTAGTACCTTCATCTACCTTTCCCCAGCGATGCTGTCCTGATCCGGCGACGTGGAGCAGGGAACTGACGAGCTGGGTTTTACCCGCGTCGCCGTGTCCAATTACAGCCAGATTTCTGATGTTCTCAGTTGCGAATGCTTTCATTTTCGGCAAGCTCTCCTTAGTGGTTTGTATCAGGCGCCAAGTCCGAGCTCCAAAGTCGGGTATCCTAATGACCTTGGACGTGGGCCCTTGGACTAGTTCGGTCTGTTGGTAACTTTCAAATTTATATCACCGCGCCCAAAAGGGCAAGATGTAGGTAGCACGAAATGATTTTTGTCCGGTCAACGTTTTGGTTTTGTTTCCGCATCAAAAACGTGGTTTAGTATCGGCTAGGCGAACTATAATACGGAGACATTCCATGCGTTTCAATAACCTCCATTTTCGGCTGATCCTGTCATGCGCAGTTGTCGCGGCTATGTTGATCACGCCGCTTGGTGCAAGGGCTCAACTTGTGCCGCTTTCGAGCATCACTGGCGGATCGAGCGTTTTTGTTTTCCGCAGCGTTGCCAAAGCGGTCAAAAGGTTTGTTGCAGCGGTCAAGCCAACACGGACACCAGCCCAACGGAAAGAGACTGTCGCCAAGATCAAGAGACAGTACGATACGATCGCTCGCACGATGCCAAAGGTCAACCGTGCAAAAGCCGTCGATCCGGACAAACTCCCCAAGAATGTACGAACCCTACCGGCCGCTGAAGGGTCTAAACTCTTTGCCGGCGTGGGCGAATATTATAACGACAAGGGAGATTATGAAAAGGCGATCGAGTTTTTCCGCGACGCTGTAACTCTTGACGAGGCAAACTCTGAAGCCAAATCCGGCCTAAGCGAAGCTTTTGCGATCAAGGGTAACGATCTCCTGGTCAAGGATCAGGCCTCGGCGGCGAAGGGCGTTTTTCTGGAGGCCCTGAAGCTCGATCCAAAGAATGCCGCGGCATATTTCGGATTAGGCGAGGTTTATGCTGAACTTGACCAGACTGCCGACGCCATTGCGGCTTACGAAAAATCGATCGAGAACAATAAGGACCTGACCGAGATCTACGTTCCGCTCGGAATTCTATATTATCAGGCCGGCGAGATCGCAAAGGCCGATACGCTTCTGAGCAAGGCGATCCTTTTCTCGGCGGATTCGGCGGAGACGCAGTTCTTCCTTGGTCTGGTCCGTTCCTCACAGAATCGCAACGAAGAGGCCCTTGCAGCATTTCAAAAGGCTAAGTCGATCGATGTAACCCTCGCGGAGGCATTTTATTACGCCGGCGAGATGTTAGTCAGGCTAAAGCGGACGGCCGATGCGATCCCAGAGTTTAAGAAGGCGACGGAGATAAAGCCGACGTACTTTGATGCATGGTTCTCACTGGGCGAAGCATATTTTGAGATGGGCAACCACGCAGAGGCGATCATTGCTTACAAGGCAGCGGCCAAGTTAAAGAATAACGACTGGGAGGTCTTTGCCGGCCTCGGCGAGGCATACCGACAGAGCAAGGATTTTGAGAATGCCGAAGCGAATCTCAATCTCGCGGCGATCTTCCTGACGAACTCGAAAGATCCGAATAAAGAAACATTGGCTGACCTTTACAGTAAGGTCGGCCTGTCCATCGGCCAACAATGCGACATAAATATGCAGAAGAACATCCTCTGCAAATGGCCGGCCGCCATCAGGGCTCTCAAAAAGGCGGCTGAGTTGACCGAGAATCCTATCGACTATGTAAATCTTGGCTGGGCGTATTTCCGCGACGGCCACGCGGATGCCGAGAGAAAAGACATGGACGCAGCTCGTCCAAAACTCGAACTCGCTCAGGCGGCATTGCAAAAGGCCGTTGCTGCGGGCGGCCCGGCGGTTGAATTTGGGCTGCAGAATCTCGCCAGCGTTCAGATCGATCTGGCGGATTACAAAGGGGCGATCGACACATTGACCAAGTTGACGGCGGCAAAGCCTGAGATGAACTTCGCCAAATACGCGCTTGGCGTCGCCTATAACCGTAGCGGTGATCTCGTTAATGCCGAGAAATGGTTAAAGATCGCGTCCGATGCTGACCCAAATAATCTCGGCTATCTTGTCGGTCTCGCGGATACGCTGATCACTCGCAAGAACGGCAAAGAACTACAAAAGGTGATCGACCGAATTCGCCCGCTCGATCCGGCCATGGCCGCAAACCTGGATCAGAGGAAAAAGCTCCTAAGATTATAAGGGGTGTTGCGGGGCTAACACGGCCCTTAACAAAAGACGACATTCGATGTTAAGAGTCGAGCCGTTTGCTCGACCGCTTAATGACAATCGTTCCACACGAAAACCTTGCTCTTGCATCACTAACCACGCTGAATATTGGTGGCCCGGCCCGCTATCTCTTCAAAGTTGAGACCGAACACGAGATCGAAGAGGCCCTAGCGTTTGCCGCCAAATTTGGACTGCCGGTCTTCATTTTGGGCGGGGGCAGTAACTTGCTGATCGCCGACGAAGGGTTTGACGGCGTTGTCATTCAGATGGCGATCCGCGGCGTTGCGGCGACTGAGATCGACGACGGCGTTGTTAACGTTACGGCCAATTCAGGTGAGGACTGGGATAAATTCGTCGAGTATTGTGTACTGCATAACCTCGCGGGGGTCGAGTGCCTCAGTGGTATTCCCGGCCTTGTCGGCGGCGCACCGGTCCAAAATGTCGGGGCCTACGGCCAGGAGGTCTCGGAGACGATCCAATCGGTTCGCTGCTACGATCGCATAGAACGCCGGATCGTCGATCTATCAAACGAAGATTGCCGTTTCACCTACCGTACCAGCATTTTCAATTCGACTCAACGAGGCCGTTATATTGTCCTCGCCGTATCCTACGCTCTGAAAAGGTGCGGAGCACCAAAGATCGTGTATAAAGATTTGATCGATCATTTTGGCGGGAGGACTGCATCGCTCGTTGAGGTTCGCTCAGCGGTTCTGTCGATCAGGCGAGCCAAGTCGATGGTGATCGATCCAAACGATCCGAATTCGAAAAGCGCCGGGTCATTTTTCAAAAATCCTATCGTCGACCGCGAAAAACTATCTGAGATCCGCTCGGGTTTTCCAAATGTTCCGCATTTTGATTTTGGTGAGAAGGTAAAGATCCCGGCCGCCTGGCTGATCGAGAATGCCGGTTTTCAAAGGGGATTTACAATGGGTAACGCAGGTATTTCGTCAAAACATACCCTTGCCTTGATCAATCGCGGCGGTGCCACGGCGGAGGAAATACTCTGCCTTAAGGATGCGATCCAGACAGCGGTCGTCTCGCGGTTTGGTATCGCATTGCACCCGGAGCCGGTCTTTCTAGGTTTTGTACCACAGGAAACAGCCGATGCGGTATAATAAAATTCGTCCGGGAGGGTCTTCAATGAAACGCTGTAGATCTATTTTCTCACTTATCGTTTTATTTTCACTGTTCTTTGCTCTGCTGCCTTCGAACACTAGGGTCAATGCCGGGGATCTCGCCCCTACCGAAAGTGTCGGTGGCGGTGCCAGCATCTATGTTTTTCGCGGTTCGAGCAAAAAGCCTCAGGAGCGCGCCGGCGGCCGGGCGAATTTGGAAGGCTCGGGAAGCTCGCGAGCACGCGAAGGCCGGAGCGGTGCGCAAATAGCCGCTGTAGCAAAGAAACGCCGTGCTAATGCCGTCGCGGCGAGGAAAAAAGCCGCTGTTACGGCAGCGAGCCAAAAACTCGCATTGTCAAACACGCTGACCACAAAAGCCGAAGGTTTTCTGGATAACAACCAGACCGACCTCGCGATCAAGAATTACCGCGACGCTCTCGTCCAGAATCCAAAAAATGCAAGAGCTTCCGAAGGTCTCAGCAATGCACTGACCGCCAAGGGCATCGATGTCGCTGGTGAAAACAACGCGATCGCCTCCGCCGTATTCTTCGAAGAAGCGGTCAAGCTCGACAAAACCAACGATGTCGCATTCGCCAAACTTGGAGCTGTTTACGACGCGAACAACCAAAACGATAAGGCTATCGCAAATTACGAAAAAGCACTTTCGTTGAATCCCGAATATTCAACGTTGCACGCTCCACTCGGCCTTGCATACCTTGATGCGGGCGATCTTGCTAAGGCTGAAGCGAGTTTGCAAAAGAGCGAAGACGCTGGCCTCGATGCTGCAGAATCGCGTCTGACGCGAGGCATCATTCAGTTTAAGCAGAACAAGGACACTGAAGCTCTCGCTTCATTTGATAAGGCGATCGAGCTGGATCCAAAGCTTGGACCCGCGCACTATTATCGCGGACAGGTACTCGACAGGTTGAAGCGCGAAGCGGATGCCCTCGCAGCTTTTAGACAGACACTTGAGATCGACCGCGCATTTGGCCCGGCCGCTTACGAACTCGGTGTAAGTTATTACAACCAGGGCGATTACCAGAATGCGTTGGCGAGCTATCAGGAAGCCGTCAAACTCGAACCAGAGAATTATCAGGCACACGCAAATCTTGCCAGCACCTATCGCCAACTAGAACGCTACTCTGAGGCCAACGCCGAGTACCAGATCGCTTCGACCGGCATCAAGACGGCCGACCTTTACAGCGAATGGGGCTACTGCCTGGGCAAGACCAAGGAATGGGACAAGTCGACCGAAAAGCTGGCGACGGCCAAGGAAATGAGCCCGACTGCCGTCGATAACTCAAACCTCGGGTGGGCTTATTACAACGACGCAACCGCACAAAAAGCGGCAAAGAATGATGCTGAGGCGACTAAGAAATACTCGCTTGCAAAGCAGGCACTCGAAGTCGCAGTTCAACTGGATCCAAAGCTCGATGCCGCGTACTTAAACCTTGGCTCGACCCACAACGGTCTTGGCGAGTTTCAGGCCGCTATCCAGATACTAAACACAGTTCTCAGTCTAAACAAGAACTGGGCGATCGCCGTTAATCAGCTCGGCGTCGGTTATCGGGGTGTTGGCGATTTTAAGAACGCGATCGCATCGTTTAAGCGGATAGCCGATTCCGACGGCCGCAACACCTTTAGCCTCTATAACTTAGGCGAAGCATATTACGCCAGCGGAAACAAGAACGAGGCCAAAAAGATCAACGACAAACTCAAAAAGCTCGACCCGACCCTAGCCGCAGCTCTCGACAATGTTATAGCCGGTAAGGTGATCGATGCTGCGACCCAGAAAGTGCAGCAAAAGGTACCGATCAGGCTGCCGCGAATACCGTAAATCGAGTTTTGTTGACTTAACTTTCAAAGAAGTGTGGTTCGGCGAGCCGCACTTTTTTTGTATAATCGAGAATTTAGATAAATGCCAAGACGCGAAGATATACACAAGATCCTGATAATCGGCTCAGGCCCAATTGTCATCGGACAGGCCTGTGAATTCGATTATTCCGGTACGCAAGCCTGTCGTGCTCTCAAACAGGAAGGCTATGAGGTCGTGCTGGTCAATTCAAACCCTGCGACCATCATGACCGATCCCGAGATCGCCGATAAGACCTACATCGAACCGCTCACGCTCGAAACGCTCACGGCAATTATCGAAAAGGAACGCCCCGACGCTCTTTTGCCCACGGTCGGCGGTCAAACAGGTTTGAATCTCTCGGTTGAGCTTTTTGAAAGTGGGATCCTTGATAAATACGGCGTAAAAATGATCGGAGCGAATATCAATGCGATCAGAGTCGGCGAGGATCGCGAGCTCTTCAAAGCCGCGATGGACGAGATCGGCGTGCCTAGCTGTAAGGGCGGTTTTGCTCACACGTGGGAAGAAGCCCGGGAGATCGTCGAAACGACCGGCTATCCTGCTATTATTCGTCCGAGCTTTACGCTCGGAGGCACAGGCGGCGGAACAGCTTATAACCCGGAGGAATTTGAAGAGATTGCCCGCGGCGGACTCGCGGCATCGCCGAATTCGCAAATACTTGTCGAAGAATCGATACTCGGGTGGAAAGAATACGAGCTCGAGGTCATGCGTGATCTCAATGACAACGTCGTTATCATTTGCTCGATCGAGAATTTTGACCCAATGGGAGTGCACACCGGCGATTCGATAACCGTCGCACCGGCGCAGACGCTGACAGACCGCGAATATCAAACCTTGCGCGATATGTCGAAAGCTTGTATTCGAAAAGTAGGTGTTGAGACCGGCGGATCGAATATCCAGTTCGCGGTTAATCCGGCGAATGGCGACATCCGAATCATTGAGATGAATCCGCGTGTGTCGCGCTCGTCTGCGTTTGCGTCGAAAGCGACCGGTTTCCCGATTGCCAAAATTGCCGCCAAATTAGCAGTCGGCTATACGCTCGACGAGATACCAAACGACATTACGAAGAAGACTCCGGCTTCGTTTGAGCCAACGATCGATTATGTCGTCACGAAGATACCGAAATGGGCATTCGAAAAATTTCCCGGGGCCGAAGACGTGCTCGGAACACAGATGCGGTCGGTTGGCGAAGTGATGGCGATCGGGCGGACTTTTAAGGAATCTTTATTTAAGGGATTACGTTCGCTTGAGGCAGTTAAGCCATTGCGTTTGCAGGATGTTCCGGATGCCGAACTGCAACGGAAACTCGCCCGGCCAAATTCGCAACGTTTCTCATATATCACCTACGCATTGCAGAACGGCTACTCGATCGAAGAGATCTACCGTCTGACAAGGATCGATCAGTGGTTCCTCGATCAACTGCAGCAAGTGATGGAGTTGCAGGCTAGGGTTGATGGTAAGGCCATCGGCGATTATTCGGCGGATGAGATTCGAGGGGCCAAGGAATTTGGTCTTTCTGACCGGCGCGTTGCTTTCATGTCGGATTCACCTGAGTCTGACGTGCGTAAAACACGGAAAGCATTAGGAATTACACCGGTCTATAAACGTGTCGATACCTGTGGTGCCGAGTTTGAGTCGTTCACGCCTTATATGTATTCGACCTACGAGGAAGAGTGCGAGGCCGAACCGACCGATCGCAAGAAGATTATGATCCTCGGCTCCGGGCCTAATAGGATCGGACAGGGAATCGAATTCGATTATTGCTGCTGCCACGCGAGCTTTGCTCTGCATGATGCCGATTTTGAGACCATCATGGTCAACTGCAATCCTGAGACGGTCTCGACCGATTACGACACGTCGGATAGATTGTATTTCGAACCGCTTACCTTCGAGGATGTGATGAACATCGTAGATGTCGAGAAACCGACCGGTGTGATCGTCCAATTCGGCGGCCAGACACCGCTTAATCTGGCCGATCGACTTCACGCAGCGGGCGTGCCGATCATTGGTACGTCGCCTGACTCGATCGATCTTGCCGAGGACAGAAAACGCTTTGGAGCATTGCTCGAAGAGCTGAATATCCCGTGTCCGGATAATTCCAGCGTTACCTCAGCAGAGGAAGCTAAAACGATTGCAAATAAAATAGGTTATCCCATCGTAGTTCGCCCAAGTTTTGTACTTGGCGGCCGGGCGATGGCGATCGTCTATGACGATCAGACGCTAGATGAATATATGCGTTCGGCCGTTGATGCCTCGCCCGAAAAGCCGATCCTGATCGACAAATTCCTCGAACGTGCGTCTGAGATCGACGTTGATGCTTTAGCTGACGAAACCGCGGTGGTGATCGCCGGAATTCAAGAACATATCGAGGAAGCAGGAATCCATTCCGGCGATTCGTCGAGTGTACTCCCGGCTCAGAAGATCGCGACCGAGCATCTGGAAACGATCCATCATTACACTCGGCTCCTTGCAAAGGCGCTCAAGGTTGTTGGGTTGATGAATATCCAATTCGCTATCAAGGATGACCGCGTGTATGTGCTCGAGGTAAATCCCCGCGCATCGCGAACAGTGCCATTTGTCGCAAAAGCTACGGGCGTTCCAATCGCAAAGATCGCATCGCTGGTGATGGCCGGAACGAAGACATTGGCGGAATTCAAGCTGCCGGACATTCTCCCCGTGCCAAATATCTTCGTAAAATCGCCCGTTTTTCCTTTCAAGAAGTTTGCCGGTGTCGATCCCGTCCTCGGACCCGAAATGCACTCGACCGGCGAGGTAATGGGTGTCGGCTCGACTTTCGGCGAAGCCTACGGCAAAGCGATGGAAGGGGCTGGCCTGAGACTGCCGCTAGCCGGAAAGGCGTTCATCTCGGTAAATAGTTCGGATAAAGGCCAGGCTGTGCTTCTCGCGAGACGTCTGAATAAACTCGGATTTGATCTGGTCGCGACCTTTGGCACGGCAAATCGGCTTCGCGAAGTAGGCCTCAAATGCGAAACGGTCTTTAAAGTGAATGAGGGCCGACCTAATATCGCCGATCTTATCCGCCAAGGCGAGATCGCGCTGATCATCAATACACCACTCGGAAAGGCGTCATTCTACGACGAACAAGCAATCCGCAAAGCCGCCCTACAGTTCAACACGCCATGTGTGACCACAATTACTGGTGCCGAAGCTCTTGTTGAGGCAATAGGGACGAAGTTGTCGGAGACACATGTGACGGTGCGAAGTTTGCAGGAAATTCACTCAAGTAAGAGGATCGCTGCCGACGAAACCTATTGATCTACATTGTTATCCCGCCAATTCTTGACCAACTTCATACTTTCCACTAACTTTAGTTAACGTTTCGGAGATTTAGCTTTAGTATTGAGTAATGAGTGAATCACATGACCGCGAGATCATTGGCGGGCATCTGCTCGTGATCGGTGGGGCCGAGGATAAGTATAACGAACGGCGGATCTTGAAGAAGTTTCTTGAGCTCGCGGGCGGCACGAGTGCGGAGGTTTTGATCGTGCCTGTGGCGTCGGACTACCCGGAATTCGCTGCGGACGTTTATACGCAGGCATTTAGGAACCTTGGAGTGGCGAGCCCGCGAGTTTTGCGGGCCACATCGCGGCAGGATGTAGTCAATGCCGACGTCGATAAGCTGCTCGACGGTGTGACTGGGATCATCATGACCGGCGGGGATCAAATGAGGCTGGTTTCGCTTCTCGGCGGTACGAAACTAGCTGAAAAAATTCGAAAAGCGGTGCGTGAGACAGACGTTGTTATGGCCGGAACCAGCGCCGGAGCGGCGGCGATGAGCACCTCGATGATCGTGCGAGGCGAACCAACCTCGCATCCGCATAAGAATGCCGTTCGACTATCTCCCGGGCTCGGTTTTCTGAAAAATATCATCATCGACCAGCATTTTAGCGAGCGAGGCCGTATCAGCCGCCTGATCACGGCCGTGTCTTTCAATCCGTACAATCTCGGGATCGGAATTGATGAGAACACTGCGATAATTTTGGACGGTAAAGGAAAGCTTGAGGTGTACGGGCAAGGCTCAACGACGATCGTCGATGGCTCACAAATTACTTTTAATGAGATAGCGGAAGTTGCTGATAATGAATCATTTAGTATATGCGGCGTACAGTTTCACGTATTGCGTGAGGGCTTGATCTACAACTACATAGACCGAAACCCGATCCAGCCGCCGAATGAGTTTTTGCTGCCGGATCTTGGCTAATTTTATGGAAATCTTAGAAATTCGAACCCTTCGCGGCCCCAATTATTGGAGCGGATATTGGAAGAAGCTCATCATCATGCGGCTTGATATCGGCGTTTATGAGAGAAAGCCGACAAATAAGCTAAAGGGCTTTTATGATCGGATGGTCGAGGTCATGCCCACGCTGGTTTCCCATGGCTGCAGCTACGGCGAAGAGGGCGGGTTTCTCAAACGTGTGGTCGAAGGCACGTGGGCCGGACATGCGATCGAGCATTTTGCTCTCGAACTTCAAACGCTGGCTGGCATGGACACAGGCTACGGCCGGACGCGCGAAACGGGCGAAAAAGGAATCTACAACGTCGTTTACAGCTATCTCGAGGAAGAGGTTGGACGTTTCGCGGGCCGTACGGCGGTGAGGCTTTGGCTGGACCTCGCGGAGGGCAAGGATGTTGCGGCGATCAAAGAAGGCTTGGCCAAAGACATCCAGGAGATGCGCGAGATCCGTGAGAATGTGCGATTTGGGCCGTCTACCGGCTCGCTGGTTGAGGAAGCCGACAATCGCGACATTCCATTTATCCGGTTGAACGATCAGTCATTGGTCCAACTCGGATACGGTGTCCATCAGAAGCGAATTCAAGCAACGACGACTGTCAACACAAACATGATCTCGGTCGATATTGCCGGGAATAAGCACGCCACCAAAAAGCTGCTCGGCGACATGGGGGTGCCCGTGCCCAAAGGCTATCGGATCCGCGATATAGAGGATCTTGAGGATACTATCGAGAGCGTAGGCTATCCTATTGTCATTAAACCACTTGACGGCAATCACGGGAAAGGTGCGACCGTTGGTATAAAGACGCTGGACGATGCTACGATCGCATTTGAAAAAGCCAAGGAATACTCGCGATACATCATTGTTGAAAAGCAGCTCATCGGCGAGGATTTCAGGGCCTTAGTTGTCAATAATCGTCTGATCGCCGTTGCCGAACGGGTGCCCGCCCACGTCGTAGGAGACGGCAAGAGTTCGATTCAGGAGCTCATCGACAAGACGAACGAAGATCCGCGTCGTGGGTACGGCCACGAGAATGTACTTACCGAGATCGATGTCGATAACCAGACGATGCGATGCATCAGGAAGGCTGGTTATGAACTCAACTCTGTTCTGAAGAAAGGCGAGCGGCTATTGCTCAAAACGACCGCAAACATTTCCACCGGAGGGACCGCGATCGACCGGACGGACGAGGTGCACCCTGAGAATGTATTTTTGTTCGAGCGAATTGCGAAGATAATTGGTCTAGATGTTGCAGGTGTTGATGTTATCGCTCCAAACGTGAGCGAACCGTTGCATTCGAACGGCGGCGGGATCATTGAGGTGAACGCTGCTCCCGGATTTCGAATGCACCTCGCCCCGAGCGAGGGGATCGGCCGGAACGTGGCAGAACATGTCATCGATATGCTCTTTCCACCCGGAACGCCTGCCCGCATTCCGATCTTTTCGATCACAGGCACGAACGGCAAGACGACGACGACGCGTTTGATCGCTCACATATTGAAAAACAGCGGCAGGACAGTTGGATTTACGACCACTGACGGCACATATATCGGCAACCAACAGATCGTTGCCGGCGACAATACCGGGCCGGTTTCCGCTCAACTCGTGCTGAAGGACCCGACTGTTGACGTCGCGGTACTAGAAACGGCACGAGGAGGCATCATTCGCTCGGGTCTGGGCTTTGATTACTGTGATATCGGCGTCGTGATGAATATCGCCGCCGATCATCTTGGCCTCAAAGACGTTAACACGCTCGAAGACCTCGCTCGGGTCAAATCGGTCGTTCCTCGGGCTGTTTCCAAGAAAGGATATGCGGTGCTAAATGCCGAGGATCCGCTGGTTTACAAGATGAAGGAACTTGTGGACGGCAAGGTCGTTTGCTTTTCAATGGATGAGAACAACCCGAACATTAAACGCCGGGCCGAGCGTGGCCGCATATCATGTGTCTATGAAAACGGGTATGTCACGATACTAAAGGGCAAATGGAAGGTGCGTATCGAAAAGGTCACGAATATTCCTCTTACCTACGGCGGGCGTGCCGAATTTATGATCCAGAATGTGTTGGCGGCGACGCTGGCGTGTTTTGTTCATGGGGTCTCGCTCGAGGATCTGCGGGTTGGATTGACAACATTCAATGCGGGCACGGCGCAGACTCCGGGCCGGCTGAATTTCGTCGAGGTCGGCGACGTGACGGTACTGATGGACTATGCTCATAACCCTGCCGGACTCAGAGGTTTAGCTAATTTTATCTCGAAATTGCCTAATAAGTATCGAACGGTAGTTCTCAATGGCACTGGCGATCGGCGCGACGATGATATTCGCGAATTCGGCAAGATCGCCGCCGATACCTTCGACCGTATCGTCATTCGCACCGGCAATTACCTACGAGGCCGCGATCCAGAGGAACTGCACAAACTACTACAAGAAGGAATTGCCCAAAGCAAGAAGACCCCGACCGTCCGCGTCATCCCCGACGGTCGCACCGCGATCCACCATGCCATCAAATATGGTCGCAAGGGTGAATTGGTTGTAACGCTGGCTGACCTTGTGCCGAAAGATATCGGCTATGTGCAGGAATATCGGGATATGGTCAACGAGAAGAAGGCCGACGGTTAAGGTCACTTGTAAATATCGATCCGAACATCACCATTGGGATGTATCGCTCCACGGTACATCCCTTCTGAATTAAACGGCAGCGTAATATTTCCGCTCGAATCGACCGCGATCAGCCCGCCTTCGCCGTTTATAGCTGTTAGATGATCAACTACTTCTTGCGCAGCTGCTTCCAAGCTCAAACCTTTGTACTTCATCCTGGCAGCCACGTCGAAAGCAGTGGCGGCGAGCATGAAGTATTCGCCGTGGCCGGTGCAGGAGACGGCACAGGTTTGGTCGGCGTATGTGCCGGAGCCAATGATGGCGGTGTCGCCGATGCGGCCGAATTTTTTGTTGGTCATGCCCCCGGTCGAGGTGGCGGCGGCGAGATGGCCCTTTTTGTCGCAGGCGACGGCTCCGACTGTACCCAAGTCAGAACCGCCTGCGTTAGCGGGCGGCCAGTTCAGTGATGAGGGGACGTCGTCGGGCGTACCAGACTCTGTACCAGCGAACTGGCCCGCCGCTGACGCAGCGGGTTCTGACACGTGATCTAAATGAACGCGGCCCTCGGCTATTGCGTCCTGCAATTGCAGCCAGCGGTGTTCGGTGAAGAAATATTCGTCGGGTTCGGTTTTTACGCCGATCTGTTCGGCAAATTGGTTAGCACCTTCGCCCGCGAGGAGGACGTGTTCGGTGCGTTCCATGACGAGGCGGGCGAGACTGATCGGATTCTTGATATTCTTGACGAAAGCGACGGCTCCGGCTCTGAGGTTATCGCCGTCCATTATGGCAGCGTCCATTTCCTGCTCGCCGGCGTGGGTGAAGACCGATCCTCTGCCAGCGTTAAAGAGCGGAAAATCTTCGAGCGAAATTACTGCGGCCTCGACCGCGTCGAGCGATGACCCACCCGATTCCAGTATCGCCCAGCCGGCTTTTAGTGCCGATTCGATCCCGCCGCGATACTCGCGTTCGAGATCGGGCGTCATTTGCGACCGAAGTATCGTTCCCGCTCCGCCGTGAACTGCTAGTGCTAGACCCATAAGAAGATTTAGCCACGAATTAGACGAATTTCACAAATAAGAAGAAATCCGACTCGCGCTATTCGTGTAATTTCGTGGCTAAAGTTTTGCATTTCTTAGTCGCAAGGCATTCAAGATCACTGAGACCGAACTGAACGTCATTGCGGCACTAGCGATCATTGGTGACAAAAGCAGTCCGAGGACTGGAAACAATACACCTGCGGCGATCGGAACTCCGACGATGTTGTAAATAAAGGCAAAAAACAGATTTTGCCGAATGTTTTTCATCGTCGCACGGCTCAGGTTGCGGGCTCGTAGAATTCCGTCGAGATCGGGTTTGAGCAGCGTAATGTCGGCGGATTCGATGGCTACATCGGTTCCGCTGGCAAAGGCGATGCCGACATCGGCCTGAGCCAGTGCCGGAGCGTCGTTGACGCCGTCGCCGGCCATTGCGACGATCTTGCCTTTTGATTGCAGCTCTTTTACCTTTGCTGCCTTGTCGCTCGGCATCACACCTGCGATGACCTGATCGGCGTCGATGCCGAGTTGTTTTGCCACGCCGAGGGCCGTTGTTCGATTGTCGCCGGTCATCATCACGACCTCGATCTTTTGGCGATGGAGTTCGGCGATCGCGGCCTTTGCAGACGGTTTTATCGGATCGGTCACGGATATAAGCCCTGCGGGTAGGCCGTCGATGGTGACATGGACTACGATCTGGCCTTCGAATCTAAGCTTTGCTGACTGGTCGAGCAGATCGGCATTCGCTTTACCGGCGGGGATAATGCTGTCACTTCCGACGCGGATCGTCTTGCCACGAATCACACCCCGCAGACCTTCGCCGGTAACGGAATTGAAATCCTCCACCGTTTCCAATTCAAGCTTACGATCGATTGCCGCAGCGACGATCGCCGACGCGAGCGGATGTTCGCTCAGACGTTCGAGCGACGCGGCCATACCGAGTACGTCATTCTCTTCGATCCCGTCGGTCGCGATCACGTGAGTGACGTTTGGCTTGCCTTGTGTCAGCGTGCCGGTTTTGTCGACGACGATCAGATTGATCTTTTCGAGCGTTTCCAGAGCCTCCGCTTTTTTTATCAAAACACCGTTATTCGCACCATGGCCGGTGCCGACCATGATCGACATTGGCGTCGCGAGACCGAGTGCACATGGGCAGGCGATGATCAGAACCGAGACAGCGGCGACCACCGCGGAGGCAAAACTACCGAGAACGAGCCACACGACAAACGCGACAATGGCGATGACTATTACCGCCGGAACAAAATATGCCGAAACTACATCGGCAAGGCGCTGGATCGGCGCTCGGCTGCGTTGGGCCTCGCCGACCATCTTGACGATCTGGGCGAGAAGCGTTTCGGTGCCGACTTTTTCGGCACGCATCAGGAATGTGCGATTGCCATTGATCGTCCCGCCGATGATCTTGTCGCCAGTACGCTTTTCGACCGGGAGCGACTCACCGGTGACCATTGATTCGTCGATAGACGTTTCGCCTTCAATGATCTCGCCGTCAGTCGGGACTTTTTCATTTGCTTTTACACGTAAAGTCTGGCCGGCGTGAATGTGGCGCAGATCGACCACGGTCTCTGAGCCATCGTCGGCGACGACTGTCGCATTCTCGGGTGCGAGCCGAAGCAGCTCCTTGATCGCGGATGATGTTTGAGATCGGGCACGGAGTTCCAACACCTGGCCGAGCAGGACCAGAGTGGTTATCACGGCCGCAGATTCAAAATATCCCGGAATCAGCCCCGAGTGTGCGTCACGCATCGTTTCGGGAAACCACCCTGGTACGAATAGAGCCGCGAGACTCAGCAAATATGCCGCTCCCGTGCCGATCGCGATAAGCGTAAACATATTCGGACTGACGTTTTTGATCGATGCTACGGCACGTTGAAAAAATGGAAATCCACCCCACAAAACGACCGGTGTTGCGAGAATGAACTGTGTCCAAAATGAGATCGCCGACGCACGGCCGTGAGGCCATGAGGAAAATATTGCGTTGAGATCAAGAAACATCTCGCCCATAGCAAGCCCGAATATCGGTATCGTCAGTATTGCGGAGATCCGAAACCGGTGACTCATATCAAGCAATTCAGGGTCGGGGCGATCGTTGAGCGAGACCTCTTTGGGTTCGAGAGCCATGCCGCATTTGGGACAGGTACCCGGGCCGATCTGAACGACTTCCGGATGCATCGGACACGTATACTCGACGTCCAGCGGAAGATCCTCAGTTTCCGTCGAGTTCACGTACTTTGACGGATCCGCCTTGAACTTTGCAACGCAGCCGGTCGAGCAGAAGTAATATTTCGTTCCATCGTGCTCATACATTCCGGCCGCTTGTTCGGCCTGGACGGTCATACCGCAAACAGGATCGATGTGCTGCGCGTCGGCGGCAATTCCGTAGTAATTTTCTTTGGAATGATGATCCGGTTCGCAGCAGGTTCCGGCGATGGCCTCTGTCGCGTCGTAAAGGTACTTCCCCGGCTCCTCCGCGAATTTATCCTTGCACCCGACATTGCAGAAGTAATAAGTGGTTCCGTTGTGATCGAATTTCGCAGCGGCCGATTCCGGGGTGACAGTCATCTTGCAAACCGGATCGACATGGCTCTCTGGTTCCTTCACCGGCTTTCGAGTTAGCTGTATGGGCATTGATATCGTTGACTCGTCGTGTTTCATATGTTTTTATCCTTCCGAATCAAGTCTACAACGTGTGAGTTGGTGTCAGGTCAAGCGCTATTTCCCGCTTTCGGAAAAGGACTCGATAAGCCGGCAAACCGAATGTCCGTCAGGTTCCGAGTTTTTCATCGATCTCCACATTTTAGCGGCCGCTTCCAAACGCTTCTGTAGGCGGTTTAGCTCTCGGATCTTTTCTTTGTTCTCTTCGATCCGTCTTTCGACGACCTCGCGAACCATCGGGCAAGGGGAGTCGCCGTGAACAGCGTGCCCGAGTATTTCTTCGATCTCGGCGAGCGTGAAGCCAAGTTCTTTTGCCGCCGCAATGAACTGCAGTCGCTCGGTATCAGAACGTCTGTAGATCTTGTAACCGTTTCGCAAATCGCGGGATGGTTTGAGCAGACCAATTCGAGTGTAATAACGAATCGTGAAGAGGGGTACGTGAGCTTTTTTAGCGAGAAGTGAAGCCGTAAACATGATTTGTGATCGATCCTCAGAAACTCATTATCGCACCCTAAAGATTTTTATGGAATTATTCTGCAATTCAGTGTATGTTTAACTAGGTAAAACCTTTTTGTTTTACCGACCTTAACCGAAAAGGCAAGTGCCCGCGAGGGCATACGCAAAGCCAGGAACCATCGACGATGGACGTCCGGCTGCCGAAGTGAGGACAAAATGATCAGAAAACTCTTCCCGCTGTTGGGCATATTCGCTGCGTTGGCGATTCCAGCATTTACTCAAAACAACACCCCCAAAGTCCCGGCCGGCCCAAACTCGACTGCACGTTTGTCGAATTTAGAGGCTGACTTCATCCGTTACATGGAGATGGACGAGGACGAAGACGAGGGCAAACTTGCTCCGAGCCGTCCGCGTATTGTTGAGATCAAATCATCCGCCGTCAAGTCGTCTGTCGTAGTCAATCTGGCTGCAATGAGCCGCACCGCTTTTGAGTTAATAAACGAAAAACGCTCGGCTAATGGTCTCAAGCCGCTAACGTGGAACGATGATCTCGCCAAGGTCGCTGATCTTCATTCGCGAAACATGGCCGAGTTTAGTTTCTTTAGTCACAAGGGACTCGACAGCAAGATGGTCAGCGATCGTGCCGATGATATGCGTGTCGGCCGCTGGCGCGCGATCGGCGAGAATATCGCGTTCAATCGCGGTTACGCAGATCCGACAGGTATGGCAGTCCGCCTCTGGCTCGATTCTCCAGGGCACAAGCGAAATTTGCTCAGTCCGGACTGGACCGAATCCGCGATCGGCGTCGCGGTGACCGAGGAAGGCGCGTATTATTTTACGCAGGTGTTCATGGTTAGAAAGTAAACTGTCTTACAGCCTTGTCTTACACCCAAGATGGCTCTAACTGTTGTAAATATGACGGTTAGAAGCCATTTTACATTTTCCCAGTGTCCCAGAACTGTCCCAAGGTTCGCTGGGACACGCAAGCCATTGATAACATTGAAGTTGCGGTAATCGGACGTATCGATCTTAGTAGATTTTCAAATAACTTTTGTTCGGTAAGAGGTAATGGGGCCTCTTTCGATTTGTTGCAAGAATAGTACAACATTGCACAAAAACGCAAGGAAGTTTTTGCTCGCAAGTGATATAGGAGATCCGCAACATCTACTTTATGCTTGAAACGAATGGAGACGTTCTCATTGCTATCCTTTGCAAAGATAAATTGGACCCTTCGCGTGTTGGGCAAACGTGAGGATTGCTTTCATGAGCTTCATACGGTATTTCAAACGGTTTCACTGCACGATACGATCCATTTTGTTAAGGCCGGGAAGCTCGAATTGACGTGCGACCACCCGAATGTGCCGACTGATGATCGGAATTTGATAATCAAGGCAGCGAAAGAGCTGCAAAAGTTAGCGGGTGTCGGTCAAGGTGCGAACATGCATCTTGAGAAGCATATTCCGTCGCCCGGCGGGCTTGGCGGCGGGTCTTCGAATGCGGCGGTGGCGCTTCTCGGGTTGATGCGGCTGTGGGATGTCGCGGTCGAAGACCGCTTGCTTAACGAGATCGCGGCGGGATTAGGTTCGGATATACCGTTCTTTTTGTGTGGCGGAACAGCGATCGGTACGGGACGCGGCGAAGTGATCGAGCCAATAGCCGATATTGATGAGCAACGGATGCTGATCGTGACGCCGGATATCGCGGTCTCGACACGTGATGCCTTTGCAGAATTGAACGCTTCTCCCTTGACAAATGAGGGCCTGAATCGTATTCTTCCTGTTTGCCGAAAAGATGCTGGATCACTTGATCCGCGCCATTCGGTTTTGATAAACGATTTTGAGCGAAGCGTATTTTCCGCTTATCCGGAGATCGAGAGGGTAAAGAATACTCTGATCGAACTCGGTGCGGCAACGGCCGCTATGAGCGGCAGCGGAGCTAGCGTATTCGCGGTATTTGACAAAAAAGAGACACGGCAAGCTGCTGAAAAAGCCCTTGAGCACGAAAGTGCGTGGCGAAAGTTTGCCGTATCAACCATCTCGCGTGACCAATATCGCGAAGCGCTTCGGCGTTAGGTTGTTTCCGTTGTTTCTTTAATTCGCATTGGGGCGTAGCCAAGTGGTAAGGCACCGGTCTTTGGATCCGGCATTCGTAGGTTCGAGTCCTCCCGCCCCAGCCAATTAGAAAGAGTAAACGGACGATCTTATGGTGTGAGGTCGTCCGTTTTTTTTTCGTAAGAGTTACGCGTTTACGCGTGATCCTTGCGACGCAGAGTTCACGCCTAAAGGCGTAACTCTTACGTTTATGAGCGTCACTGGAAAGATCAAAATTTTTGCCGGCAATGCACATCCCGATCTCGCCGAAGAGATCTGTGCACATCTCGGCATCGAGCTTGGAAAGGCAGTTGCCGAGCGGTTTTCCGATGGTGAGTTCAATTTTGCGATCAGTGAGAACGTACGCGGACATGACATTTTTATTGTCCAGCCGACGTGCCCACCGGGCGACCGCCACTTGATGGAATTGTTGATAATGCTCGACGCTTTTGTGCGTGCCTCGGCCGAACGTGTCACTGCGGTGATCCCGTATTTTGGCTACGCCCGTTCCGACAAGAAAGATCGTCCGCGTGTCCCGATCTCGGCCAAGTTGGTGTCAAACATCATCGCAAAGGCGGGTGCACAGCGTGTTTTGACGGTCGATCTGCATGCTTCGCAGATACAAGGGTTCTTTGATATACCGGTCGACCATCTTTACGCCGCTCCGGTGGTGGTCGATTATTTTAAGAGGAATCCGATCGAGAATTTGATCGTGGTCGCGCCTGATACCGGTGGTGCCGAGCGTGCCCGTGCTTATGCGAAGCGTCTAGGTGCCGGTCTCGCACTTTGCGACAAACGTCGCGAACGCGCGAATGAGGCTGATGTGATGAACATTGTCGGAGACGTTCGCGGCAAGAATTGTTTGATAATCGACGACATGTGCGACACCGGCGGCACCATTTGTAAGGTCGCCGAGGCGTTGCACAAGGCAGGAGCAAATGAGATCTCAGCGTGCTTTACGCACGGTGTCTTGAGCGGCAACGCAGTTGAGAATATTTCGACATCGCACTTGAAAAAGGTGATCGTGACAAACACGATCCCTACAAGCGATCGTGCACAGGAATTGGTCGAGACCGGCCAGATAGAAGTTTTGAGCGTCGCCGGCCTGCTGGCATCGGCGATCAGATCGATCCATGACGAGACGAGTGTTTCGTCGTTGTTTATATAGGAGAGTCTGGAGTCTGGAGTCTGGAGTCTTAAGTCGGCGGAATGTCTTCGACTCAAGACTCAGGACTCACGACTCAAGACTGATTGAGATTATGGCAGAAAAATTTGTAGTTAAAGCTGAAAAGCGTGAGACCCGCGGTAAGAATGAGGCTCGACGGCTTCGCGTCGATGGCAAGGTTCCGGTCGTCGTCTATGGCGGCGGCACGGCGAGCCTCGCAGCGACGGCAGAATTGAAAGATCTCGCGGCTATCTTGCGAACCGACACCGGTGTTAACACCGTGTTTTCGCTCGATATTGCCGGTGAGGGGATCAACGACGTCATTTTCCAGGATCGTCAGATCGATCCGGTCCGTGGGCGTCTCATCCATGCGGATCTTCGCCGCTTTGCTAAGGGTGAAAAGATCGAAATGACGGTGCCGATCCATCTGACGGGCCATGCAGCCGGATTGCAGGAAGTCGGAGCCGTGTTGACCCAGGCAATGCGCGAGGTCAAGGTCTTGTGCGAACCGGCCAATACACCGGATTCGATCGATGTCGATGTTACGGATCTCGTAGCCGGGCATTCGATCCACGTTTCTGACCTTAAGGTCGGAGCCGGGATCGAGATCCTTGCGGCAGGCGAAACGGTAGTCGCGACCAGCGTTACGGTTAGCGAGGAAGTGCTCGAACCGCAGACCGAGGAAGGCGCAGCACCTGAAGTTGTTGGTGAGGCCCCAGCCGAGCCTGAAGCCAACGGCGGCGAGTAACGGGTTTTGACGTGAGGAGCAACTGGTTGATAGTCGGGCTCGGCAATCCGGGCCCGGAATACGCAAAAACGCGGCACAATCTCGGGTTTATGCTCGTCGATCTGCTCGCGGCCCAGTTGCAAACGTCGGTAAAGCGCAGCGAATGCCGTGCACTTGTAGGACGCGGCATTATTGACAACCAAACGATCGAGCTGGCCAAGCCGCAGACATACATGAATCTGAGCGGCGAGGCGGTTGCCGGTTTGCTGGCAAAAGACGATCGGTCGATCGAAAAGCTGATCGTGATCTCCGATGATCTGGCATTGCCGTTTGGCACGATGCGAATTCGTCCGAGAGGAACGCACGGCGGGCAAAATGGCCTTAGATCGATCATCGATTGTCTGAAAACGCAGGATTTTATCCGTTTGCGGATGGGCATCCAGGGCGAGCATCCAATTGCGGATGCATCGAGATTTGTTTTAGAGAACTTTGCAAAAAAGGAATCTGAAACGGTTGAAAAGATATTGGAAACTGCCGCCGATGCTGTCCGCATGATAGTGATCGAAGGTGTGGACGCGGCGATGGGAAAGTTTAATTAGGAATTGGTTTTGGGCTTTGGGTTTTAGGTTTTTGGAGAGCCCGTTCGCGAAGAAAAATACCAAAAACCAAAGACCGAAAACCGGTTTTGGAGTTTATTTATGGCAAATAGAACGTACGAAGTAATGTATATCGTCAATCCGGAAACGGAAGCCGATAAGATCGAGAAACTGAACGAAGCGGTCGGTAAGCTGATCGAGAAAGAAGGCGGCACAGTTGTCAGAATGGACAACGTAGGCCTGAGAAATCTCGCATATCCGATCCAGAAGAAAAACGAAGGGCACTATGTGCTTTTTGAGGTCGATGGCACCGGCCAGGAGATCATGGAACTCGAACGCCGTATGCGTGTCAACGACCTGATCATGCGCTACATCACGGTTCGCGTCGACGAGGAACGCAAAACCGCGACCAAGCGCCGCGAGAAGCGTGAAGCCCGGTCGGCAAAGCGTGCATCGTTCCGTCAGGCAGCTACAACCGAAGAGGCGGAGGCACCAGTAGAGTAAGAGTTACGCGTTTACGCGTGATAAGAGTTACCGCCTAAAGGCGTCGCTCTTACCTAGGAGAGAAAGTTATGGCAGAAAAAGAAATGGAAATTTTGAATGACAGGGACCTAAATCTCGACGAAGAGGTCATCGGCGATCGCCCCCGGCGGCCGTTTCAACGCCGCCGGCCGCGTCAGGTCATTCCGGATTATGTCGATTGGAAGGACGTTGATTTTCTGAGACAGTTTGTTCCGGAACGCGGCAAGATCATGCCGAGACGCATCTCGGGCATCACGGCCAAGGATCAGCGCCGTGTTTCACAGGCGATAAAACGGGCACGCTCAATGGCGATGCTGCCGTTCGTCGCAGATTAGGAATTTGGTTTTTGGTCTTAGGTTTTTGGCCTTTGGTTTTTCGACTTCGGTTTTGGTTTCTCCAAAGACCGAAGACCCAAAACCCAAGACCATTTCGGAGAAATAAAATGGCAAACACAACAGTATTACTACGCGAGGACATGGAGCATGTCGGCGGACGTGGCGAGATCGTTAAGGTCAAGGCCGGTTTCGCACGCAACTACCTGCTGCCGCAGGGTTTTGCAACGCTCGCGACGAAAGGCAACATTAAACAGATCGAGCAGGAACGCACCGCTCTTCTCAAAAAAGCGGCTATTGAAAAGGCCACCGCCGAAGCCCAGCTTGAACAGATGACAAGCATCGCTCTAGTATTTGAACGCAAGGCTGGCGATCACGGAACGCTGTTTGGCTCGGTCACGTCGATGGACATCGCCGAGGCATTACAGGCCAAGGGTTACGAGGTCGACCGCCGCAAGATCGTCCTCAAAGACGCGATCAAAGAAACCGGCGAATACACCGTCAACGTCAAACTTCACCGCGAGGTTACTTTGACAGTTCCCGTAACCGTAACCGCCGAAGGCGGCGAAATGCCGGTGAAGGAAGAGCGCAAGGCCAAGAAAGAGGCTCCGGTCGAGGCTCCCGCTCCGGTCGAAGAAGTAGTCGCGGAAGAAGCGGCTCTTGCTGGCGAAGAAGCTGTCGCTGAGGAAAGTCCGGCAGAAGAAGCGGCTACTAAAGAAGCGAACGAAGAAGAATCGGCGTAGTTCTAGTCGCCAACAGGACAACACATTTAGCCCGGGGTTAAGCGAGAGCGAACTCTGGGCTTTCTTGTGTTTGGCCTATGATCTCTTGATATATAATTACATTATAAGTATATTATAATTATGAACCGTCTTGAGTTCTCATGGGACCCCGAAAAAGCGGCATCCAATAAGAAAAAGCACGGGGTTTCGTTTGAAGAGGCCAAGACCGTCTTCTATGACGAGAATGCACGCTTGATCAATGATCCAGATCATTCGGACGAGGAAGACAGGTTCATTCTTCTCGGATTGAGCCTCAAGCCGCGACTTTTGACGGTTTGCCACTGCTATCGAATGAAAGAATCGGTCATTCGAATAATCTCTGCTCGCAAGGCAACAAAGAACGAACACAAACTCTATGGAGATCTACTGACATGAGAAAAGAATACGACTTCTCAAAATCCAAAAAGAACCCATATGCGAAGATGCTTAAGAAGCAGATCACTATCCGCATTGAGGAGGAAACTATCGATTATTTCAAGGATCTTGCCGCGGAATCCGGTATTTCGTATCAGAATCTGATGAATATGTTTCTTCGAGATTGTGCAGATTCGAAGAAAAAACCGGTGCTTAAGTGGGCCTGATAGCCGCAAGTCTAGGATTGATAAGAACTTGGAGACTTTCGCTTTTGGCATTTCGACAAGGCCATTTTTTGTGGCTAAAATTAGCTTCTCTCTTCAACAGATTTTCAGTAAATGGCAAGTGTTTTTCCCGACAATCGACGAGAGCAATATCTCGAAAAGCCTTTACCCTCGAGCGAGGAGAGCGAGCGTGTAATTTTGGGCGCGGTTTTGCTCGATAATGCGGTGATCGCACAGGCAGTAGAGCATTTGAAACCCGAGGATTTCTACTCGCCCTTAAACCGCCGCGTTTTTGCCGGGATGATCGCCCTGTTTGAAAAGCAGACCCAGATCGATCCGGTCCTGATCGGCGAAGAGTTAAAGAAAGAAGGCTCACTCGACGGTATCGGCGGTGTCGCGGCGATCACAAATCTCACATTCGGCCTGCCGCATTTCTCAAATGTCGAGGAGTACATAAAGGTCGTAAAGGACAAATCGACGATCCGGAATCTCATCCGCACCTGCAACGCTATCACCGGTGTCGCGTTGGCAGAAGAGGACGATGCCGAGATGATCCTCGATCACGCCGAACAGGAGATCTTTAAGATAGCGGAGGCTCGAACCAAAGAAAGCTTCTCGCGAATCGCACCGGTCGCCGATCGGATCCTGGCCCGCGTTCGAGAGCGGGCTGAGGGCGGTGCGACCGGCATAACCGGTCTATCTACAGGGTTTACAGAGCTTGATGACATGACCTCGGGCTTGCAAAGGACCGATCTCGTCATCGTCGCCGGCCGGCCGTCGATGGGCAAGACCGCACTTTGCCTGACGCTGGCACAAAATGCCGCGTTGAAATCGAAAGCGGTCGTCGCCGTCTTCTCACTCGAAATGTCCAAGGAACAGCTTGTCACACGTATGCTGTCAAGCGAGGCCCACATTAACGCTCACCGCTTTCGCACCGGCCATCTGATGACAAGCGAGTGGGAACGCCTTGCCGGGGCGATCGGCACGTTGTCTGACGCGAAGATCTTTATCGATGACACGCCGGCTATTTCCGCGCTTGAGATCAGGGCAAAAACACGCCGTCTCGCAGCCGAGCAAAAACAGCTTGACCTGATCGTCATCGATTACCTGCAGTTGATGGGCGGCGGCTCGCGGCGGATCGAGAACCGTCAGCAAGAGGTTTCGCAAATATCTCGGGAATTAAAGGCTCTGGCCAAAGAGATGGACGTGCCCGTAGTCGCACTGTCCCAGCTATCGCGTGCCCCCGAGGCCCGTAATCCGCCAAAGCCGTTGATGTCCGACCTTCGCGAATCCGGCTCGATCGAGCAGGACGCCGACGTCGTCGCTTTTATTTATCGGGAAGACTACTACAAGCCGACCGATGAGAACCAGGGCCTTGCCGAGTTGATCATCTCCAAACAGCGTAACGGCCCGACCGGCACGGTGAAGCTGGCGTTTTTGAAGGAATTTACGCGGTTTGAGAATTATTTTGGAGGATAGTCGGAACCACCTGCGGTAGCGGGTGGTTGAACGCACCAAACAACACGATGTCACAAGATCCAAGCTACCCCATCGGAAAATTCGATCTAGATAACTATGCCGATCGTGGCGAGAACCTTCGGGCTATCTCCGACCTGCCGTCTGCGGTCGCCGCGGCTGTTGCCGGGCTATCCGAGGAGCAGATCGACACCGAATATCGCCCCGGCGGTTGGACGATTCGTCAAACTGTTCATCACATCGCGGACAGCCATTCGAATTCGCTCACGCGGTTCAAACTCGCGCTGACCGAAGACACCTCGCCGACCATTCGCCCGTATTACGAAGAACGCTGGGCGGAGCTGGCTGACAGCAAGCTGCCGGTCGATGTTTCGCTCAAGATGATCGACGCGCTGCACGTGCGCTGGAGCGCTTTGCTCGCGTCGATGTCTGAGGACGATTTCAAACGCGAGTTCGTCCACCCCGAAACAGGGAACTGGCCACTCGAAAATGCGCTCGCTCTATACGCCTGGCATTCAAAGCATCACACTGCGCATATTACGCACCTGCGTGCACGGATGGGTTGGTAATTTTTCGAACAAACTAAAAACTGATAACTAGAAACTAAAAACTGGTCGGACGGAAGGTTCATATTTTCACTTTCCAGTTTTTAGTTTTACGTTTTTTCGGATATAAACCCAGTATGTCCGATTCAAGTCAAAATCGATTGATCTCGCTCGATGTCTTCCGTGGTATGACCATCGCGGGGATGGTGCTTGTGAATAATCCGGGCACATGGTCGCATATCTACGATCCGCTCGAACACGCCCCGTGGCACGGCCTGACGCCGACCGATTGGATTTTTCCGTTCTTTCTTTTTATCGTCGGTGTCGCGATCCCAATCGCCCTCGGCAAATATTTGGGCGGAAACCCGACCGGTAGGGAGGGTGTTTCACGCGCCGGAATATACAGGAAGATCCTCACAAGGGCCGCTATGATCTTCGCCCTTGGGCTGACGATGTCGGCGATCCCCTTCTTTCAGTTCGCGGCGACGGATGCCCCTGATTCGCTCAAGATGCTGATCTGGCTCGCGATGGCGGCGGGCTTGCTGTTTTTGTTGCTGCGAAATTTTAAGGTCGCAGGCATTCTGATCGGCCTTGGCATTGTCGGTGTCATCGCGATGAATCTCGGTGGCTACAATGTCGTGCCGTACAACGTTGCCACAATGCGCATCCCCGGCGTGCTCCAGCGGATTGCGCTCTGCTACCTCATCGTCTCGCTCATCTTCCTGCACACAAACTGGAAACAACAACTCGGCATCGCTGTCGCATTGCTCCTCGGTTACTGGCTCCTAATGACCCAGATCGCCGTCCCCGGCTGTGATGTGACGACAATAGACGACAAAGCCTGTAACCTCGCTGCATACATAGACCGAATGATACTCGGTGAACACCACATCTGGCGTTCTGCCAAGGTCTTTGATCCCGAGGGAATTCTCTCGACCTTACCGGCTATCGCGACAACGATCTCCGGGGTTCTCGCGGGATTATGGCTAAGGTCAGAACCCCCTGCGTTAGCGGGGGGCAAGAACGCCACGGAGAATTCAACGTCCGAAGTTGAAGCAGATGTGGATCGCGCGACAGCGTCTACGCCGCCCGCTCACGCAGGCGGTTCTGACAAGGTTGCCGGCCTTTTCTTCTTCGGAACCATCCTCCTCGCCATCGGCTACATCTGGAATATCTATTTCCCGATGAACAAGTCGCTCTGGACCAGTTCGTACGTGCTTGTCACTTCAGGCATCGCCCTGCTGACGCTCGCGGCGTGCTATTGGCTGATCGACATCAAAGGCTACAAACGCTGGGCCAAACCCTTCGTCATCTTCGGCGTCAACGCCCTCCCGCTCTTCGTCTTCTCCGGCATCATGGCCCGAATGCTCGGCGCTTATCGTGTCACCGGAGTCGACGGCCAATCGGTCGCCGTCCAAAAATGGATCTTCGACAATATCTATCTGTCGATCGCCCAACCGGTCGATGCGTCGTTAATGTACGCGATCAGTTTTATTCTGGTATGGCTGTTTTTGATGTGGCTGCTGTACCGAAAGCGGATCTTTGTAAGAGTATGAAGAAGGGGGTTCCACGAATAAATACGAAAGAGTACGAATAAGAGATTTCTGTGTATTCGTGCTTTTTTCGTGCAATTTCGTGGTTGATTTCCTATGCTGCCCGCTTGCTGCCGAGATGTGCTAGAATCTGGCACATGCCACCGAAGGTTTATTTAGAAACGACGATACCGAGCTATCTTGCATCGAGGACTAGCCGGGATCTTATTACAGCCGGACATCAGCAGATCACAAACGATTGGTGGGAGAAAGATCGGGCAAAGTTCGAGCTGTATATATCGCAGTTCGTCATCGACGAGTGTCGTTGCGGGGATACTGAGATGGCTCGCAAGCGATTGTCGCTTTTGGAAAACCTTACTGTTCTTGATATACCGGACGGAGCGACGCAACTAGCAAAACGGCTGATTGAGGGCGGACCCCTTCCTTCCAAAGCGGAGACCGATGCATTACATATTGCGATTGCCGCAGCGAACGCCATGGATTATTTGGTAACATGGAATATGACCCACATCGCTAACGCTGCGATGGAGCGGGCAATATATCAAAAGTGTCGCGAGGCGGGTTTCGACCCGCCAGTAATCTGTACTCCCGAGGAACTGCTTGGAGAGAATTATTATGTGGAAGGATGAAATCGTTGAAGAAGTCCGCCGGATCCGCGCAGAAAACGCGGCCAAGTTCGACCATGATATAGACGCGATTGTCATAGACGCTCGTGCGCGTCAAATGGCGTCCGGTCGAAAGACCGTTTCGTTTCCGCCGCGAAAGCCCGAACAGACCCCCGTTCGCGTGCCAATCATTGAAACTGCCTAACACGTTCGACTATTGGCTCGCGGCCATCGTTGTAACAACGATCTTGATCTTCGACACTATCTATCTGTCGATAGCCCAACCGGTCGATGCTTCTCTCATGTACGCGATCAGTTTTATCTTGGCGTGGCTGTTTTTGATGTGGCTGTTGTATCGGAAGCAGATCTACGTCAAGGTTTAGGCAGCAAGGGTCGTGGAAAATGTGTTCACACCACGTTGTCGTCGTCAAGTGGGAGTAGAGCGAGAGCCTGAATTGGCCAAGACGTTCATTGGCAGGCCGATGTCGGCTCAGATGTTGATTGTGAACAGCTCCCCGCTAGGATCGTGAGTAGCAGTCAGAGCGGGCTGAGTGTTCTCCGGACGGGCGAACTAGCGCTTGTTACCGCCTTTATCGGAGAGCTAATGTGCGTCGCCCACGGAAGGCCCGAAGGGTTCCCGCTTGAGTCGCTCCGGAGCCAGTCCACCTTAATTCGGAGAGTACCCAGAGTCCCGGCCGGCACCTTCCAGCTGTTATAACTCTGTGTGTTAAGCTGACCGTAACCGCCATTATTTGGCAACGTCGTGATCGGTTGCCAACTTTGGGCGTTGTCAGTTGAAAAGGACAAGCGGATCAGCCCGCCGCTCGACCATACGGTCCAAGAAATTGAAACTAATGAGCCGCTTTTAATAGCGGCTCCAGCTTTAGGTATCGATACTTTCACAAGGGACTTTGGCAATCTCACTACCTCAGTCCAAACGCGAAATCTCATTCCCTCGAACTTGTAGTCCGGAATTGCCTCGGAGCTCGACGTATAGAAGTGGTCCTGAAGATCGTAATAATAAGGGGGCGTGTACGTGCGGACCCATCTATAGATCGATGTCGTGCCGGGAACGTCCATCTGAGGTGGCAGAACGTACCCAATAACGCCATTGTCTTTGTATCCCAAATATTGCAGACATTGACTCCTTTCCCCCGCGTCAGTCGTCAGAAAGTAATCCTCGATCGATCCCTTCGCCAGTGAGTACAAGGGAACTGTATACGCCAACTGTATAGGCGAGACGTGAAACACAATGCCTTCGGGCTGCCAATACTGATCCAGAGGTGCCGGTGAGATCCGGTACATGTGTGCGCCCTCAAAACGGGGGGTTCGTTTATAGAAGCGATAAACCGGCACCGTCATATCCCGTCGTAGGGATGCCGAGAGTAACTGGCCAGAAACCGATCCCGTACTTGTTAGCAACAGAATTAGCTGTATTGCAAGTAATAGTCTTTTCATGACACTCCATAGAATATGGCTAAGCCTGGCACACGGCGGCGACGACTTTTCCGGCGGCGTCGTTCATTGTCGTTGCTGGGATGATGCCGATGTTTGATTCCGCGAGAACACGGCGGCCTTCTTCGACATTGGTGCCTTCGAGGCGGGCTACGATGGGGATCGTTAGGCCTAGATTTTTGTAGGCAGCGACGACGCCGTTTGCGACCATGTCACAGCGGACGATGCCGCCGAAGATGTTGATGAGGACGGCTTTGACGTTGGTGTCGGCGAGCAGGATCTTGAAGGCCTGTTCGACACGCTCCTGACTCGCGCCTCCGCCGACGTCGAGGAAGTTGGCGGGTTCTCCGCCCGCGAGCTTGATAATGTCCATCGTCGCCATCGCGAGGCCGGCTCCATTGACCATACAGCCGATGTTGCCGTCGAGCTTGATGTAGTTGAGGTCGTATTTCGAAGCCTCGATCTCAAGCGGTTCTTCCTCGGCGAGGTCACGGAGTTCGATGAAATCCTTGTGCCGAAACATCGCGTTATCGTCAAACGTGACCTTGGCGTCGAGGGCGATGAGACGGTTGTCTTTGGTCAAAAGGAACGGGTTGATCTCAACCAGCGAAGCGTCGATCTTCTCATACGCATCGTAGAGCGAGAGCATGAACTTCGTTGCCTGGCCGATCAGCTCGGGCGGAATGCCGAGGCCGAATGCCAATTTGCGGGCTTGGAAACCGCGAAGCCCGACCGATGGATCGATAGTTTCTTTGAGAATCAGGTGTGGCGTTTCTTCGGCTACTTTCTCAATGTCCATTCCACCAGCCGACGACGCCATAAAGACGTTGCGGCCGGTCACGCGATCCAAAGTAATGCCCAAATAAAACTCACGGTCGATCGGCAAACCTTCCTCGATAAGCAGCGTCTGGACCTTCTGCCCCTCCGGGCCGGTCTGGTGCGTGACGAGCTGCATGCCGAGGATGTGCGAAGCAACCTCTTTCGCCTCAGGCGGCGATTTGGCGAGTTTGACGCCGCCGCCTTTACCGCGGCCGCCGGCGTGTATCTGGGCTTTCACGACGACGATGTCAGTGCCGAGTTCTTTAGCGGCTGCCTCTGCTTCTTCCGGAGTGCGGGCAACTATGCCGCGTGGCACGGGTACGCCGTATTCTTTGAGTATTGCCTTACCTTGGTATTCATGGATCTTCATAGAGTTTAGTTCAGAGTGCAAGCTTTAGCTTGTATCGCGTCCAACGCGAACAAACAAGCTAAAGCTTGCACTCTGAACGCCTTAGGGAATATTGATAACCAGTTTGAGCAGCTTCCATTCGCCGCCGCGCATGACGTATTCGTAGTCGAACCGCACGTTGAAAGGCTTTGTCTTGAATTTACCTTTCGCCATCAGGATCTTGAGGCTTTTCTCGCTTCTGATCCCCGGCGGGCTGTCAAAATCGGCGTCCGTTGACGGTATCTTTTTTAGGATCGGGACCACCAGCTTCTTCTTGTCGGTGTACGACTTAAATGCAGTGGTCATTTCGTCAAGCGTGTATGTGCCCTGAAAGTCCTCCGATGCCTTGCTGTAAATATCAGAGAAACTGCCCGTTTCCACGGCATCGGCAAAGTCCTCCATCGTTTCCTTGACCAGTCCTTCGACAACGGCGTTTGATGGTATGGAATCATCCGACGATCTAGAGCTATTTGAGGCGGTCGAATTATCGTCTTTCTTGCCGAGATTCGCCAGATCGATGTCCTTGCCGCAGTTGCAGCCAAGAGCGATCGAGAGTACCACGGCAAGCGCGATGAGGCCGCTGATCTTGCCATTCTTGCCGAAAATGATCTCGTGGAGGATGTTTCTCATCTTGTTCTCCCTGTTTACAAGCTAAAGCTTGCACTCTGAACCTACTGTGACTTCTCGACCAGCCTCAACAACGAACGGATCGCAACGCCGGTCGGGCCTTTCGCCTGATGTGGCTTGGCATTGTCAGCCCACGCCGTGCCTGCGATATCGAGATGTGCCCATTTTGCTTTATCGACAAATTCCTGGATAAAGACCGCGCCCATAATGGTGCCGGCCTTACCGCGTGGGCCAATGTTCTTGATATCGGCGATGTCGGATTTGATCTGTTTGCTGTACTCTGGGCTGACCGGAAGCTGCCAAAAACCTTCGCCTGTCTCTTTGCCACAGGCGATTATCTCGTCGATAAGCTTCTGGTCGTTGCCCATGATGCCGGTGTTGAGATCGCCGAGTGCAACGATGACCGCACCTGTAAGTGTAGCCATGTCTACGATGCGTGTTGCTCCCTGCTTTTCGGCATAGGCGACGGCATCAGCCAAAATAAGACGGCCTTCGGCGTCGGTATTGAGGATCTCGATCGATTTGCCATTCATCGCGTGGACGACATCGCTTGGCCGCGAGGCCTTGCCGTCGGGCATGTTCTCGACCGCCGCGATGACGCCGAGCACGGGAACCGTCGGTTTGAGCAATGCGATCGCACGCATCGTGCCGATGACGGTGCCGCCGCCGGACATGTCGTACTTCATTGCGTCCATGCCGTCACCCGGTTTTAGCGAGATGCCGCCGGTATCAAATGTAATACCTTTGCCGACGAGTGCTAGCAGTTCGCCTTTTTTCGCCGTTGATTTGGCTGGTGTATAGCGAATGACAATAAGCTTTGCAGGCTGTTCCGAGCCGATCGAAACGCTCATCAATGAGCCCATGCCCTGCTTGGTCATCCAGGCCTCGTCATAGACCTCGCACTTGAGGCCGACCGATTTTGCCATCGCCTGCGCCCGCTTAGCCATCTCGGTCGGCGTGAGGATATTTGGCGGTTCGTTGGCGAGATCGCGTGTGAAATTCATCGATTCACCGATCGCCTGGCCGCGGGCAATGCCGCTCTTTAGATCGGCTGTCTTTGCCCCATCGACACAGACGACGAGGCTTGTGACGGCCTTATCGATCTTGTCCTTGGTCTTGTATTTATCGATCTCGAACTGGCTCGTGATAAACGCTTGTACCGCATTCTGAGTCGTCTCGACGGCGCCCGCGTCGCCCCTCGGCAGCAGGGCAAAGCTCTTTACGTTACGCTTGCGCAGATATCTCGTCGCCGTTCCCGCAAGGGTGGCGACAGAACTGGCCTTGTAATCTTTTGCATCGCCGCAGCCTACGAGCAGCAAACGGCTCGCTTTTACTGCTCCCGACGGCGTAAATCGCAGCAACGCGGTCTGGCCTGCATCGCCCTTGAACTCTTCGGACTTCACAACGCCGGTGATCAAGCCGCCCGTCACCTTGTCCAGATCCTTGAGTAACCCGCTTGCCGTCTTTTCACCCTTGAAAACCGCGACCGCCAATGCTTCCACACCGGCCTCGGTAAAATTTCCGGTAATTCCCTGGAATTTCATCCACACCTCGATAATATCTGTTTTTTCTTAATAAAACGCTGTAATATCTATAACTTATCTAAGCCTTTCTTTCAACTGTTGCTGTGTATCTTTCGCGATCGCCTTTTTCATCTCGGTTTCGCGTTTGTCGTACAACTTCTTGCCCTTAGCGACGCCGATCTCAAATTTTATCCGTCCGTTCTTCCAGTAAATACGGGTAACGACCAACGTCATGCCCTTTTGCGTGGTCTCTTTTTCGAGTTTTTCGATCTCTTTGCGGTGGAGCAGCATCTTGCGCGGCCGCAAAACGTCGTGATTATTGATATTTCCATGCGAATAATGCGAAATGTGCGCCCCCAAAAGCCAAACCTCGCCATCCTTGATCTGGACAAACGACTCTTTGAGCTGAATTCGCCCCAACATTATGCTCTTTACCTCGGTGCCGACAAGCGCAGCTCCCGCCTCGTATGTGTCGAGAATAAAAAACTCGTGATACGCCTGGCGGTTATTAAGTATCTCCTTGTCCAGACTCATAAAACGTTAAGAGTGCAAGCTTCAGCTTGTTTCCAAGTCTAGCATTGCACAAGCTAAAGCTTGCACTCTCAACTGTTAGTTTGACAATCCTGTACGTCGCCCCGTAAATTATTACTTACGCTGGGAGATCGTCTAATGGTAGGACTGCAGTCTCTGGATCTGCCTATCGGGGTTCGAATCCCTGTCTCCCAGCCAAGTTCAGTAGGCAGTTGGCGGTAGGCAGTATGCAGAATTTCCTGCAAACTGCCACCGCCGACTGCCAACCGCCTACTCTCTTATGGACGGCTGGCATGAAACCGAAGTTCGGGTGCGATATGCCGAAACCGACGCGATGGGCATCGTCCACCACGCGAATTACCTTGTGTGGTTCGAGACCGGCCGCAGCGAACTCTGTCGCTCTAAAGGCTTCTCTTACAAACAGATGGAAGACGAGGCCGACGCTCTAATGGTCGTCGCGGAGACCTACTGCCGTTACAGATCGCCCGCCTATTACGACGATATATTGACCATCAGGACAAACGTCACCGAGATCCGAAGCCGCAGCCTGCGTTTTATGTACGAGGTCTATCGCGCGTCGGACGAAACCCTGATCGCCGAAGGCGAAACGCTTCACTTAGTCACAGACCGTAACCAAAAGGTCAAAAAGGTCCCTGATTTCTACCGCGATCGATTGCTCGACAACGATCAGGAACGTTCATTCCCACCGGACAAGGCGCCGTCTTGAACTACTCTTTCTGGATTTTGTGTTTCTTCGCGATACTTCGCGGGCTTTGCGTGCAAAAACTAATTTTCCTCGCAAAGCTCGCCCGGAACGCAAAGAAATGCAAATTTATTGGTCGAAAAACGTGTTCCATCTGTGAGACGCTTGCTAATACGTGCAAATTCTGGTATTGTGCTTCTTGTGACAAATCGCCGAAGGCCAGTATTTATCGATGTGGGAAATGAGGGACAGTGGGACAATGGACAGATTCGGCCTCAAAAAAGAGCCAACTTGAAACTGACCACAGGTAACTCTAAACTGACTGTATGCCCGGAGCTGATCGAGCCGAAGTTTATTTCATCGCCGCGATGATGATCCTGATACTGGTCATTTGCGGCTTGACGGTCTTTTTTTTCTTTAAGACGTACAGAAAAGAGATGCATGAAAAGGAAGAGAGGAAGAAGGCGGAAACCCGACCGGTAGGGACGGTGTCCTTGGTGGAGGACACTACGCCAGAGAACTAATGCCCCATCCAAACACACTAGACCGTAATAAAGCCGCGCTTGTCGTGATCGACATTCAGGAGGGCTTTCGAAATGCGATCCCGGACTTTCCGATCGTGGCCTCGCGTGCATCGACTGCAATACGAGGTTTTCAGATACTTGGCGTGCCGGTTTTGGTTACAGAGCAGTATCCAAAAGGCTTGGGAGCAACGGCGGAGGAGATATTTCTCGTTCTGCCTGATGAATTCGAAGTCATTGAAAAGACAGCATTTAGCTCATGCGGAGCCGAGCCGTTCGTTGCTAAACTAAAGGAACTCGGTGTCGAGCAAGTTGTAATTTGCGGCTTGGAAACGCACGTTTGCGTCAACCAAACAGCACACGATCTGCTCGATCGCGGTTTTCAGGTTCACCTGTTGACGGATTGTGTTTGCTCTCGGTTTGATCAGGACAAGCGAGCCGGCCTCGATAAAATGGCGGCGAGCGGCGTCGTGCCGTCATCGATCGAGACGGCGCTGTTCGAGCTAATGCGGGACGCAAAGCATGAGCAGTTCAAGGAAATTCAGGCGTTGATCAAATGAATGGAACAACGGATTTACGCGAATTTACGCGGAAGATCTTCCTCTGTGTCAATCCGTGTTAATCCGTTGTTTAGTCTTATGGATCTATTATCTTCACTCAATCCCCAACAAACCGAGGCCGTTCTGGCGACCGAGGGGCCGCTGCTCATTCTCGCGGGAGCCGGGTCGGGCAAGACTCGTGTTATCACGGTGCGTATCGCGTATCTTATTGCAGAGAAACAAATTGCACCGCACAACATCCTTGCAGTAACTTTTACGAATAAGGCGGCGGGCGAGATGCGCTCGCGTGTCGAGGATCTGCTAAAGGGCCAGAGGCTCCAATCCGCACCGCTGATCTCTACCTTTCACAGCCTTTGCGTCCGCATTCTGCGGCAGGATATTGAGCTGCTCGAAGAAGGTTATAAAAGATCATTCACGATCTACGACACCGACGATACGCAAAAGGTCGTAAAAGCGTGTATCAAGGATCTCGGGCTTGACGAGAAACAGTTGAATCCGCGCTACGTTCGCAATGCTATCAGTTCTGCTAAAAATCGCGGCGAAGACCACGAGATGTTTGCCTCAAAGGTCGAGTACGGCGACGAAAAGCAGGCGACGATCGCAAAGGTTTTCAAGATGTACGACGACCGCCTAAATATGGCGAACGCTCTTGATTTTGACGATCTGCTGATCAAGACCGTCAGGCTTCTTCGTAAATCGGCCGAGACTCGCGAAAAATACAACGACCGGTACAAATACATTCTCGTCGACGAGTATCAGGATACGAACGCGCTGCAATTTGCGCTGATAAATTATCTGACTGAGAAGCAGCAGAACATCTGTGTGGTTGGCGATGACGCTCAGAGTATTTATGGCTTTCGGCAGGCGGACATCCGCAACATCCTTGGTTTTGAACAGCATTTTCCGAATGCCAAGGTTATCTTGCTCGAACAGAATTATCGTTCGACCCAGACCATTCTCGACGCGGCCGATTCGATCATCAAGAACAACATCAACCAGAAGAAAAAGAAACTTTGGACCGCAAATCCCGGCGGCGAACGCATTTTCTATTACCAGGCGTACGATGGCGACGGCGAGGCTCGTTTTGTCGCACAGAAGATCGAGGAACATCAGCGCCGCAGTCTTTCGGACCGCATCGCGGTGCTTTATCGGACAAATGCGCAATCGCGTCTGTTTGAGGAATCGCTCCGACGGATGAGGATCGAGTACAACATTGTCGGCGGCTTCTCATTCTACGAGCGAGCCGAGGTCAAGGATGTGATCGCATATCTAAAACTCGCGATGAACCCGTTCGACGATATTGCCCTGCTCCGAATTGTCAATACACCGACCCGCGGCCTCGGCAAGACTTCGCTCGACGAGCTGCAGCGACATGCTAAAGCAAACGGATCTTCGCTGTGGATGGCGATCGCGACTGTGACCGATCCGGCCTTTGACCAACCGGTCAATCTAACGCCGCGAGCGAAAGAAGCGTTTCGGGCATTTCGCAAGGTTATCGAAAATCTGATCAAGAAAGTTAACGAAACCGGGATCGGCACTGAACGGGCAGTTTCGGATGTCGTGATCGCCGCTATCGAAGACACAGGTTATGCCAACGCCCTTCGCATCGAAAACACCGATGAGAGCCTCGCACGTCTCGAAAACCTTGAGGAACTCGTAAACGCCGCCGTCGATTACGACCGGATGGAAGAGAACGGCCTGCGCGAATTTATCGACCACGCTGCGCTCACGTCCGATACAGATAAATATGACGGCACGGCACCGGTCACGCTGATGACGGCGCACATGGCAAAGGGGCTTGAGTTTCCCGTGGTATTTCTCGTCGGGCTCGAAGACGGCATTTTTCCGCATTCGCGCTCGGTAAATGATGCAAAGGAGCTCGAGGAAGAACGCCGTCTCGCATACGTCGCGATCACGCGGGCCGAGAAGATCCTGTACGTCACGCACTCGATGCGACGCCGTACCTACGGCGAAGAGATCGCCGCCGAGCCATCACAATTCCTAAACGAAATGCCGCTCGAACTCATCGATGACCTTTCGCCCGGCTCGTCGTGGCTCTCGTATGCCCGCAGCTCGACGTCTATGAGTAGCAAGGCGACCGTCAGTGCGTTGCGCGGAGAAAGCCAACCGGCGAAGCCGCGAAATGTTTATGCCGGCAAGACGTATAACAGCGCCGAATCGGTCGCCGAGTTCTTTAAGAAGCGGGGCATGACGCCGCCGGTTGCGGCCGATGTCGGGAAAACTACGTCGAAACCAGTGTCTGTTTTAGATAAGCTGAAAGCCGCCGGAACGCAAGGGCTTCCGCAATCCGCGGCTCGTGATCCGCAATCATTGGTCCCCGGCTCACACGTCCGCCACGACAAATACGGCCGCGGCCTTGTTCTGCGCCGCGAGGGAGCAGGCGACAACGTAAAGCTTACGGTAAGCTTTCCCGGTTTTGGACAGAAGAAACTGATCGAAAAATTTGCTAACCTGCAAAAAGACTAGTCAGAACCACCTGCGATGACGGGTTGGCCGAAACCGGGAATTTGTTCCGCCGACATTACCGAGAACTTTCGCCGGTCTGATAACGTTGTGTAATTATTAGGTATAACTATTAGGTATAACCACCCGCTACCGCAGGAGGTTCCGACTATTATGAAAAATACGATCTTCGCCACATTCGCCCTCGTAGTCTTGCTCGTCGTCGGTCTCGGTTGCAGTTTAATGTCTGAAAAAGAGAAACCTGCCAACAAATCGCTGACCGACAAAGCGGTTGATACCGCAGTCGGCGAACAAAAGATCGGCATTCCGGAATGCGACGAGGTGATGGACCTGCTCGCCGCCGAACTTAATAACCCCGACGACGGCTACATCGTCAAGGCCGGTAAGGCCATTGTTGTGAATCAGATACGCGACGGAATCAAAAAGAGTATCGAAGATAACAAAGGTGACAAGGCCGAGATCGCCAAGAAATGCACCGAGGCCAAGCTCGAGCTGGCGAAAGCAAAGAAAGAGCAGGCTAAATAGAAAACCTGATCTATCGGTCTCGTTCCTCTTCCGCTAACTTTGCCGTCCATTCACTACCCGGATAGATTTTCTTTAGGTGCGTCGCCATTTCGTCACGGAGTTCCTCGTTGTTGCCGCAGCCGTATTTTGTCCAGCCGTTGGCTTCGATCATGATGTAAAGGGCCTCGGGAACGCGGCGGTCGGCGGGCGAGCGCTTTGCCCATGCCATCACTTTTTCCGCAAGGAACTTTGGAGCGTCGCCGATGGTTTTCAACCGTTTGCGTTCGCCTTGGGCCGTTTGGCTTTGGGCGGGAGTGAGGAAGGCCGGACGGGCGGGCAAACCTTTCGGAACGGATGTTTCGGCCTCTTCGCTGTATTCGCTGTCATACGGCTCGCACCACCAGTCGTCCGACGACCACTGCTCTTGCTCGTTGTTGTCTTTGCCGAGTCCGGTCTCGATATAAGGGCTGAGCAGCGGCGTTTTTAAAACGAAATAGATGATCGCATTCTCGCGAGCAACAGGCGTTTTTGCAGCGGCGATCTTTTCGAGAAGCGGCGCGAGATCGGGCCTAAATTTGGCTAGCTCCGGCGTTACTTTGTTGAGATTGGCCGTGTCATTGAGCAAAAATGCCCGCGTCCAGATGGCTATCGCAAAACGCTCGCGCATATAGTCCGGCAACGTCGGCGAACGCGTCACGTCGATCAGCGACGCGGTCGGAAAATGTTGGTTAAACACCTCGATCGTATCGTCGTCAAACATCAGACGATCCTGCCATAGCTTGTTCTCACGAAAGCGTTCCTCGACCTCGCGTTCGTACGCCTCGCGGCCGTCGGTATTGGTCTCGGGGTCATACCAGGTTTTCTGTTCGGCGATAAATTCCTCGATCGTGCCTACATCGCCGTTGAAATCGAAAGCGAAGGGCTTTTTGAGTGAGAATTTTAAAAAATCCTCAAGCGTCTCGGCCATATTCAGCCGCAGTGACATCACAGAGTTTCGCGCGGAGATCGAAAGATCATCGCCCATTCCGAGCAGTTCGTCGAGCAGCTTTCTGGCCTCGGCGGTCTTGCCCTGTTGGAGCAATATACGAGCCCGGTGAAATGCGATCGTCGCGAACGCCGGCGATGAGCGGCCAATATTCGCGGCTGCCTCAAGCAGGCGTGGAAGCTGTGTCGAAGATTTGTCGGCCTTGGTAACTGCTGACATCAGCCAGTGAACGCCGTTCGTTGCCTTGTAGCGTTCAAGCGAATACAGGTAAGCCTCGGCACCGGGCATCTGATATGTGTACAACCAGTCGGTCAGATCGTCGTTTCGCAGATGCTCGGCCAGCAGCGACGGCGTGAGCCGCTCGTCGCCCCAGTAATTGCCTTCATAACCACTCTTCTGCTCAGATGTAAACCGGCCCGAATAAGCACTCTGTCGCATCGCCCGGACACGGTTTTTCAGATCGTCATTGATCGGCTGGCCAACGACTTTCTCGGCCTCGGCGATCGCTTCGTCATCGGTCGCGTCGGGTTTGATGAAGAATGTCCAGGATCGGGCGTAATCTGACGAGTAGAGCGTTAGCTCAATGTCGTCGTCGTTCTTCCTGCCCTCGGATGGTTTCCTGACATCGGTCGCCGAATTCGAATTTGCGCTGGCTATCGGCGTCGAGGGCTCGACCGCGTCCCTGTTGAGGTTGTTGATGACCTTTTTAGGTCCGGATTCGGCTACGGCCATCATGACCTCAGCAACCTGCGCTTTTGGAACGGTTCCCGAGATCGTTACTTCGCCATCTGATACTGAGGCAGCGACGCCGGTGATCCCGCGTTGTGCAAGAGCTCGTGTGATCTCTTGAAGCATCCTTCTGCTTTCGCCACCGGCCGCAGCAGTCTTCTCGGCCTCCTTCCGTTTTTCTTCGGCATTCAACAGGTCACTCTCGAACTTATCCAACAGCCACGTGTAATCGATCACGTCCTGACGAAAATTCTCGTTACCCGAGTAGGTGAGTTTCTTTGCCAGTTCGGATACGCGTTCCTTTGGGTGACGGCGATATTTGATCAGGCCGATGAGGCGTTCGGCGGAGGCTCCGAACTTTCCGCTTGGCGATACAAAACGCTGCAGATGGGCATCGGCCTCGTCGTAGAATGGTGCGGCCTTTTCCGGGGTTTTTGAGAGGCTTGCCTGACGGATCAATGTGCGGGCGACGAGATAATTGGCAGTTTCCGCCCAGGGGGAATCGGTGTCCTGTGCGATCTCGGCAAAATGCCGCTTCGCCGAAGTGTAGTCGAGCGAGTAAAATTCGGCGGCGGCCTTTTGATATGAACGATCCTTCTGTAACCACACAGGCGCTCCGACCGGGGCGTCGTCGGGCGCGCGTTTGCTGCTCGCGCAGTTCTCAAAGACCTGATCTTGCGCCGCTACCCAATTCAACACATTCGGATCGCTCGGACCATGCGAAGCTATCCGGTCGGCGAGCGTTTCGGCTGCCGTTTCAAAAGCGTTTTTGGTGCAATTTGGAAAGAAATCATAACCGCCATACGCTCGCTCAGTGTATATGTCGGGAGCCTTCTCCTCCTTAAGCTCGACTTTCTTGCGTTGCTCGACCCAGGCTTTTACGACCTCGTCGATCGTGTCGTCCGGAAAGTCCTTGTTGTCGATCTCCGATCTCCAGATGTCTATGATCGCCTGCTGCTCGGGCCGGCTCATTCCGCCGCCGGCGATGTGTCGATACGCGGCATAGAGTACTGAGCGATTAAACTTCGGTTTCACGATGCCAAGCCTGCCGGCGGCAAAATCGGAATAAGGATTCTCCGGTGCCGATGCTGTATCAAAAAGCGGTGAGATATAGCCCGGGCCGCATGGCAAAGCACTCGACAAAAATGTGGCGATCAGAACGACCGTGACAACGAGGCGGGAAATGAAATTCATACCGTTTGACGAACCCCTAATTGGAACAAATATACTCCAATCCAAGAACGATAGAAAGATGTATTTCATGCCGTTTGGTTTGCAAGTATTTTCACATTTTTTTCTGTTGATTTTGCGTTAGCAAAATCGCAATTCAATAACTAGCCAAAATGGCAGCCATAAGGTAATCTAACGTCTTTATGTCGATCGCACCTTCGCAGAGAACCGCTAATTTCAAGTACGCAATACGTAATGTTGTCGCCGCTGCCGATGCTCTCAGGCGTGCGGGCCGCGATGTGATCTCGCTAAATATCGGCGACCCGCAGGCGTTTGGATTCCGGCCGCCGGCCTATGTTACCGATCCGGTCGAACGTGCCCTGCGTGACGGATTTACAGGCTACGCCTCGTCTGCCGGCTTGTTTGAGGCTCGCGAAGCGGTCGCCGCGTACGCAGCGGCCACAGGCGTGGAAACCTCGATCGAGGACGTACTGATGACCTCTGGTGCGTCGGAAGCGGCGGACCTGGCTTTGACGGCGCTGCTTGATCCGGCCGCTGAGGTGCTGCTGCCCGCTCCGGGTTATCCGTTGTATGACGCGATCCTTAATAAACTTGGCGCAAAGCCTGTCTATTACATGCTTTACGAAAACGACGGATGGCAGCCGGATGTCGCAGAGGTTCGAACATTGGTCACATCGCGAACGCGGGCTATAGTTCTGATAAATCCTGGCAATCCGACGGGTGCGATAATAAAGGACGCGACGACTAGTGCGTTTCTCGATATAGCTGCGGCCAATGATCTGCTGGTCATCAGCGACGAGGTCTATCGCGATCTATGCTTTGAAGGATCTCCAAAACCTGCTTCGGTCTTGGCAAGAGGAACTAATGTTCCGGTCATCACTCTCGAGAGCCTCTCGAAAACTCATATGCTGTCAGGTTGGCGTGTTGGGTGGATGCGATTTACAAATTCCAACTCGATGCCGCGTCTGATCGAGGCGATAAATCGGCTTGCCAGCGGAAGGCTCTGTTCGCCGACACCGGCTCAGTATGCAGTGAGGCCAGCACTCTCTCTCGATGATGGTTTTGTCGCGGGATTTATGTCTGAAATAGAGACTCGCCGGAACCTCGCGGTTAGACGCGTTAATGAGATCGACGGTATCTCATGCACAGTGCCCCAGGCAGCGTTTTATCTGATGGTCAAAGTCGATGATCCGGGCGGGCAAACGGACGAACACTTTGCTCTCAACCTGCTGCAGGAAACTGGAGTGCTCGTCGTCCATGGTTCGGGTTTTGGCACTGACCCGGCCGAAGGTTACTTCAGAATGGTGTATCTGGCTGATGAGGCGATGCTCAATCAAGCGTTTGACGGCATCGCGTCTGTTGTAGAAAAGCGGGCGTTTCCATCTGCACCTGAAACTGGCCACGCAAGAAATATTACTCGTCTCTAGACGCTCATTATCTCAGCTTCTTTGTTCTTGCTAAGCTCATCGACCTTGGCGATGTGAGCATTGGTGAGCTTCTGAACGTCGTCCAAACCGCCGCGTTCTTCGTCCTCAGAGATCTCTTTGTCTTTGAGCATTTTCTTCAGCAGATCATTTGAATGATGGCGAACATTGCGAATCGCTACGCGATGTTCTTCGGCGATCTCGTGTGCTTGTTTTGCAAACTGCTTTCGGCGTTCTTCCGTCAGGGCCGGAACGCTCAGGCGAATGATCTTGCCGTCATTCGAGGGCGTAAGTCCAAGATTTGCAGCGATTATGGCCTTTTCGATGGCGGCCATTTGAGTTGTATCCCAAGGCTGCACGGTCAGCAAGGCCGGTTCCGGCACCGCGACCGACGCCATCTGACTGAGCGGAGTCGGCACGCCGTAGTAATCGACGTGGACCGCATCGAGCAGCCCGACGGTCGCGCGGCCGGTGCGGATATTGGTGAGCTTGCGTTTGAAATCCTCGACGACCGCATCCATTTTCGGCCCCGTTTCTTTGATGACGTCTTGTACGCTCATATTGATCAGGTGGTCAGTGATCAGTGGTCAGTGTCAGTAGCCGGAAGTTCTTTCCTGACCACTGACCACCGACAACTGACCACTCAATTAGTTACGAGTGTGCCGATCGACATGTCGCCGCACACTGCCTTTACGATATTACCGTTCTCACGCATGTTAAAGACCATGATCGGAAGGTCATTGTCTCGGCAAAGCGAGATCGCCGAGGCGTCCATTACATTTAGACGTTTTTCGAGCACTTCCTGAAATGTGATCTTTTCGAACCGTTTTGCCGTCGGATCTTTGACCGGATCGGCTGTGTAAATGCCATCAACCTTTGTACCCTTGAGAATGACATCGGCCTGGATCTCGAGTGCTCTAAGAGCGGCCGCAGAATCGGTCGTGAAATATGGATTTCCGGTTCCGGCAGCAAAGATCACGACCCGCTTTTTTTCAAGATGTCTTACAGCTCGCCGCCGGATGAACGGCTCGGCCAGCTGCGGAATGTCAATCGCCGACATTACGCGTGTGTATACATTTTGCTGTTCGAGCGCGTCCTGGAGGACCACGGCATTCATCACGGTCGCGAGCATGCCGATATAGTCGGCCGCTGCACGATCCATATTCCCAGCCGATTCAGATACGCCGCGAAAGATATTGCCGCCGCCGACCACGATCGCGATCTCGGTGCCGAGATCGTGAACGGTCTTAAGCTCCTTAGCCACAGCCTCTGCAACTCTTGTATCAATGCCATAATTCTGCGAGCCCATCAGGGCCTCGCCGGAAAGCTTTAGCAGAATACGGTTGAATTTTGGCGTAGCCATAAGAACGTTGGCGGTAGGCAGTTGGCGGTAGGCGGTTAGCAAATCCACTGCTAACTGCCTACTGCGAACCGCCGCCCGATCTAACCTACCATCGACGCGACCTCGGCCGCGAAATCGTCTTGCTTCTTCTCGATACCTTCGCCCATCTTGAAGCGGGAGAAGCGGCGGATCGAGATATTCTCTTTGATCGAACTGATCTTTTCGGTAACAAGCTCGCCAACCGTTTTCGACGGATCTTTGACGAACGGCTGATCGACAAGGACGTTGTCCTCATAGAATTTATTCAAACGGCCCTCGATGATCTTGCCCAAAACTTCATCGGGCTTGCCTGCGTTCTTCGGATCGTTCTTGAGCTGCTCCATCAGGATCTCGCGTTCTTTTGCGAGATCGCCTTCGGGAACATCAGAGCGATTCGTGTAACGCGGATCGGTCGCGGCAATGTGCATTGCAACATCCTTGACGAGCTGTTGAAACTCTTCGCCGCGTGACACGAAATCGCTTTCGCAATTGATCTCGACCAGAACGCCTACCTTGCCGCCCATGTGAATGTACGAGCCGACCGCACCCTCGGCGGTCACGCGACCGGCCTTCTTGCCGGCCTGGGCCATACCCTTTTTACGGAGGATGTCCATTGCCGCATTCTCGTCGCCATTTGCCTCGACGAGAGCGTTCTTACAATCGACCATTCCTGCGCCTGACTTTTCACGCAATGATTTTACTGCACTTGTTGGAACTTCTGCCATAATTACTCCGAATATAATAACGTTTATCGTAAGAGCTTTAGCTCGTCTATCTACTATCAGAAATACAAGCTGGAGCTTGCACTTTCGAACTTGACCTATGAAAAAGCGTAGCTAATTTGCCGACATTCGGAAAAAAGCCACGCTTGTTAATTGAAAAACTCGTCTAGCTAGCGGTCGCTTCGTTACTTTCTTCCGTTTTAGCTTCGGCCGGTTCAGCCGTTTCAACTGCTGCCTCGGCAACTGGTTCGTCGGCCGGAGCTTCGGCGACTGGTTCGGCCCCTGCCGTTTCAGCCTCAGCAGCCGGTTCCGCATCAGCAGCCAATTCCATATCGGCCGAGACGACGTCGTCATCTTCTTCCTCGTCCGGAACGTCTGCCGATTCGATCTCGGCAACCTCGTCCTCGCTAAGGTATTCCTTAGGAATTGCAGTAAGCGAACCGATCTCAGGCGTAACAGCCTCGGTCGTTTCAGCCGCTTCGTCTGTTTCAACCGTTGCGACTCCGCCTTCGGTGCCGACCTGCTTGCCTTCGATGATCGCATCGGCGATACGCGAAGCAAAAAGACGGATTGCGCGAAGCGCGTCGTCATTACCAGGAATCACAAGATCAATGCCTTCGGGCGAGCAATTCGTGTCGACAACGGCGACGATCGGGATGCCAAGATTATTTGCTTCCTTGATCGCGATATCTTCTTTGCGGACATCGATCACGAACAGAAGGTCAGGCATCCCGTTCATGTCCTTGATGCCGGCAAGGTTCTTCATCAACTTGTCGTACTCGCGATCGAGGCCGAGACGCTCTTTCTTGGTGAGCATTTCGAAACGGCCGTCCTCGCGCATCGTTTCGATCTCTTTGAGCTTGTTGATCGATTTCTTGACTGTTTCGTAGTTGGTCAAGAGGCCGCCGAGCCATCGATTGTTGATGTAAAACTGCCCGCAGCGTTCCGCTTCTTCCTTGATCGCCTCCTGAGCCTGACGCTTGGTGCCGACAAAGAGAACCTTCTGATTCGGACGTGCGCTTAAGGATTCGGTGACCCAATTGAGGGCGTCGCGAAAGAGCTTCTGCGTTTTCTGCAGATCAATAATATAAATGCCGTTGCGCTCTCCAAAGATGTATTCCTTCATCTTCGGATTCCAACGGCGAACCTGGTGACCAAAATGAACCCCTGCTTCGAGGAGCTCTTTCATCGTAACTGTAGCCAAAATCTTTCTCCTTGGTTTATGTACTCGACAAAGCGTTTGTCAACCAAGTGCCTTGTCGATGGTCTTGTGTTCAGAGTGCAAGCTTTAGCTTGTTTCGTGGCGAAGATACAAGCTAAAGCTTGCACTCTGAACTCGTTAATTATCTCTTCGAAAACTGGAATCTCGCACGAGCACCTTTCTGACCGTATTTCTTACGTTCTTTCTGACGCGGGTCGCGTGTGACGAGGCCTGCTTTTTTGAGAGCTCCACGCAGGTCAGCGTTGAATTCCATCAACGCACGCGTGATGCCGTGACGAACAGCCCCAGCCTGTCCGGCTGTGCCGCCGCCGTCAACATTCACAAGAATGTCAAATTTCTCGACCGTCTCAGTCAAGCGAAGCGGCTGACGAATGATCATCTGCAACGCCTCGTTAGGGAAGTACGTGTCAAAATCGCGCTTGTTCACCACGATCTTGCCCGTTCCGGGACGAAGGTAAACACGTGCTGTCGAAGTCTTTCTGCGGCCAGTGCCGTAATACTGAATGTCTGCCATAATCGGTTGTCAGTGGTCAGTAGTCAGTTGTCAGCCTGCCCGTTGTCTTCACTGACAACTGACAACCGACAACCGACAACTAGATTTCCCTTGCCTCCGGCTTCTGCGCGATGTGGCGGTGTTCCGCGTCGGCGTAAACCTTTAATTTCTTTGCCATTGCTTTGCCGAGCTTTGTTTTCGGCAGCATTCCTTTTACCGCGAGTTCGATGACCTTTTCAGGTTTCTTCTCGAACATCTCTTTAACGGTCGTCTCACGCAAACCGCCCGGATACAGCGTGTGGCGGTAATAGATCTTCTGATCGTTCTTGGCACCAGTAAAGATCGCGTGACGGGCGTTGATCACAACACAATGCTCGCCCATATCGAGAAACGGCGTCCACGCCGGGTTGTTCTTGCCCGACAGAATGCGAGCGACCTCAGTCGCCAAACGGCCAACCGTCTTGCCCTTGGCATCGACGACCAACCATTTCCGATTTTCAGCTAATCCCTTTCCACTGGGAAAATAAGTACTCATATTCACACACACACTAATAGAAATTTCCGCAAAAATGCGAACGCATAGGATATCGAACCGTAACACGGTACGTCAAGCGGCGAGGCTATATAATTTCGCTAATTCAGGCGTTCACGGTACGGTCTTCTTTATCGACCTCATCCAGAAGACTCCACATTTCATCACCATTTGTGACCGTAAAAAGGCCCGCCCATGGAGCCTCTTCATCAGTTATGTTTCCAGTGGGTACCCTCGAAGAGGTTTGGTCCTTTCGGATCAGTTCCCGAATGTACTCGCTTACCGAGCCATACCTCGTTCGCAGTGAGTGCCTGACAAGATGCTCGTGCATCTCAGACGGCATCGATATGGCGACTATTTTTCGCATTGGCATCTCCTCCAAATGAACCTTCAGGCGCGATCGAAATGGGCCTAAACACCTGCGAAGCAACGGGTTGGTGCGTCAGGACGTCCTATGATCTGTGCTCCATCGTTCCGCGTTCCACCCACTTCCCCCACGCAATACAGTGTATTACACATAAAACATAGTAGCGCGGTTTGGAGGTGAAATCAAGTGTTTTTTTTGGATTTAAACAAGCAAGCATTTAAAGCGTTTGCTTGTTTAAAGCGAATTTAAAGCGGGTGTTTAAAGCAGGTGTTGCGGAAGCCCGCACGGAGTAAGGGCTCCGATGACGAATCGCGACGGTGGTATAACCAGAGTCAACTTCCTGATTCTTAATATTGAAAAGCTGTTGAGGGTGCCCTTACTCCGTGCGGGCTTCTGCAATCGTCAAGCCCACAATGGTCTTCGCGTCTTCGATCTCGCCGGTTTGGGCCATTTCGAGAGCTTTGGCGAGGGGGATGCGGACGATCTCGACTATTTCGTCGTCTTCAAGGTTTTGGGCGGTTTCGGTAAGGCCTGTGGCGAGATAGACGAACATTTTCTCGGTCAGGAAGCCGGGCGAGACGTAGAATTCGGCGATCTTTTCGACATTTTCGGCAACGACGCCGATCTCTTCTTCGAGTTCGCGGATCGCACCTTCCCGCGGGTCTTCGCCGGTCTCGAGCGAGCCGGCCGGGATCTCAAGCAGATGCTTGCCCGCCGCGTGGCGGTATTGCCGCACGAGCGCGACCGTATTGTCCGCAAAAACAGGCACGATCACCGCACTGCCTTTGTGCGCGATGATCTCGCGTTTGTATTCAATCTCGCCTTCGCGGATCGTGTCGATGCGAACGTCAAAGATACGGCCTTGGTAGATGGGTTCGGATGAGAGAATTTTCATTAGCAGCCGCGAAAACGTGTGTCGAAGAATGCAAACGGTTGAACAAGATGGTTTGTTTTGGCTTGGGACGATAGAAAGAGAATGTATCGTTTTCCACCACCATTTTGGGCAAAAAAAGAAAATAAGAGATCTAGCCTGTTGTCGCTATCAAGGTCGCCGACCCATTCGACCTCTCCGAAATTGCGCTCACCATATTGTTGCGAACGAAAATAGAGCATGTCGCTCTTTCCGTTGCTTTCGAGAAGGAGTACCTCAACAGGACCACCAGTTTCCGTTGTCCCCGAGGCTATTCGCAGTAGGTAAGCCTCTTCGCCCAGCACGAAGTCGCGTCGATACCCGGAACCTAGAAGTGTCTCGCCATTGCCTCCCGCCGGCAACGCGTACAGTGTTGTCACGAGACCTGGTTTGATCTCATTCGCATGGCTGATAAGGAAAACGGCGTTCTTAGAGTTGCCGAAATACATCGGAATAAAAGTCCCAAAATCATCTTTCTCTGAACGCCCGAATCTAACTTTTGTGGTTTCAAGAGAGTATTGATTCCCATTCTTATACAATCCCAGCCAAGGCCCTTTCGTTTCGGCATTCAACTCGCATTTTCCCAAGGTTGCCGATCCATCGAACACTGGTTGGAAATGGTGGAACTCGCCTGATTCGAACTCGGCCGGAATACGAACATTAGTCAATTCAGGAGTATTCGGAGCCGAGATTTCGGGTTGCGTGGCCGCCGGACAAGACTGAATTTTGCCCTCGCGAAGGCGAACGTCATAAGCCGCGACCAAATAGACGGTCACCATGCCAGCGGTTACAGCAACGGTAAACACGAAAGAGCCTAAAATCCAGCGTTTCATCGTAGTTTCGAGTCTAGCATAGCGATACACGCGAACTGGTGTAAAATGTTCCTTATAATAAATATGACGAAACATCGCATCGGTCTAGGCGTCACGGGCGGGATCGCGGCTTATAAGGCTGTTGAGGTAATGCGCGCTTTGCAGAAGGCGGGGTGTGAGGTGTCGGTGGCGATGACACGGCATGCGACGGAGTTTGTGAGGCCGTTGACGTTTCGGGCTTTGACAGTCAAGCATGTGATCGTTGACGACTACGACCCGGCGAATCCTGATCCGATCGCACATATCAATTTTTCGCAAGAGATCGACTTGCTGCTGATCGTCCCTGCGACGGCGAATACTATCGCGAAGTTTGCTTGTGGGATAGCGGACGATTTTCTGTCTTCGACATATCTCGCGACGACCGCTCCGGTGATGATCGCTCCGGCGATGAACACGACGATGTGGGAGCAGCCGGCCACGCGACGAAATGTAAACCGTCTAAGAAAGGACGGTGTGCATTTTGTCGAACCGGTCGCGGGCGAACTGGCGTGTAAGACGGTCGGGACCGGGAAGCTGGAGGATGTGGAGAATATTGTCGCGCAGGCACTGAATCTATTAACCGCAGAGACGCAGAGACGCGGAGGAGAAGAAGATAATGATTCTCTGCGTCTCAGCGACTCTGCGGTGAAAGATCTTGTTGGTGAGAGAATACTTATTACTGTTGGGGGAACCCGCGAGGCGATCGATCCGGTTCGGTTTATTTCTAATCATTCGTCGGGGAAGATGGGCTTTGCAGTCGCTGAGGCGGCGGCGGCTCGTGGGGCTAAGGTGACGGTTGTGGCTGGCGTGACCACGGTCGAGCCGCCGGCGAATGTGAAGGTTATTCGTGCGGTTTCTGCTGACGAGATGCACGCGGCGGTCAAAAGCTCTCTGCGAAATTCCACTATTTTTGTCGGCTCAGCGGCGGTCGCAGACTATGCTCCGGCAAATGCTGCGAGCGGCAAGATCAAAAAAGACGGCCGCGATTTTATGATCCTTGAGCTGAAGAAAACGCCTGATATCTTATCGGAAGTCTCGAAAAAACGTCCCAAGGGAATGCTCGTTGTCGGCTTTGCCGCCGAGACAAATGACGTGGTCGGCTACGCGCGTTCGAAGATGGAAAAGAAGAACCTCGACATGGTCGTCGCCAATGATATTACAAAGGCCGGTGCGGGGTTTAACACCGATACAAATATCGCCACGATCCTGACACCAGCGGGTGGCAATATCGAATTGCCGTTGATGTCGAAACGGGAATTGGCAGATCGAATCTTAGACGAGATCATTAAGATGAGGCATCCCTAAATTGGGAATTGGCAATTGCAAACTTGGCCATTGGTACCCAATTAACAATCTTTCAATTCCCAATTGCCAATGTTTTCAGGATTATGTCGGACAGTGAGATCAACGAACTGATAGCGGACGTCCACGAGCAAGTGCTTTATATGCAGGAGCTTGGGGTTGAGACGCTCGCCTTTAGTGGAGAGTTGAGAGTGGAGAGTGGAGAGGCCTTGCGATCCGTTCCGGCTTTGCAAATTCCAAATTTTAGATCTGAAATCTCAGATCGAAAACCGGAGATCGAAAAGCCGGTCGAGCGTCCGGCGGCGGGTTCGCGGTTGGCTTCGCTGCCGACACTTTCTGATCGGCCAAAGAATGCGTTTTTTGATAAATATAATCCGCAAGAGGCTTCGGAAAAGGTCAGTTCGGTAAACCCGCCATCTGACGCTCCGGTTTCTTTTAAGGAGATCGAAGAAGCAGCAGTGAACTACATATCTGTGACCGAGAATTCGGCGATGCCGACTGATATTGAGACTCCATCGGAGGGTCAACAACAGATCGAAGCGATCAGGGCCGAGATCGGGCCGGATTGTACGCGGTGCAAATTGAGCACGCTGGGGCGGTCGAAGGTTGTCAATAGCGTCGGGAATTTCGATGCTGACCTGATGTTTGTCGGCGAGGCTCCGGGGGCGGATGAGGACCGATTGGGCGAACCTTTTGTAGGGCGTGCGGGGCAGCTTTTGACAGATATTATTCGGGCGATCGGATTTGAGCGGAGCGATGTATTTATAGGCAATATCAATCGCTGCCGTCCGCCGGGAAATCGTGCTCCCGAGCCGGACGAATCGGTCGTTTGCAAGCCGTTCTTGTTTCGTGAGATCGCTGTGGTGCGGCCTAAGGTCGTTGTTGTTTTGGGAGCGACGGCGGCGCAGAATTTGCTTGAGACAAAGGTGCCGATCGGGAAACTTCGAGGCCACTTTCACGACTATCTCGGCGTCAAAGTGATGCCGACATTTCACCCCGCGTACCTGCTTCGCGACCCGCATAAGAAGCGCGAGGTTTGGGAAGATATGAAGATGGTCAGAGATTATTTAAGGGAAAATACATAAATGATCCAAAGCGTTTGTATGAAAAAGAATCTTGTCGTTCTCCTCGTATTTTGCCTGTTAGCCGTACCCGCCCCGTTGTTTGGACAACGGCGAACATTTGAACCGATCAAACAGCTTCAATCGCCGCAGAGCCCGCGGCTTGGCTTCATGATCCACGGCGGAGCAGGTGTCGCGCCTAAGGGTACGTTGACTCCGGCGAAGGAGAAAGAATTCCGAGACAAATTGCAGGAAGCGGTTTTGGCGGGTTACAAAGCCCTGCAAGGCGGAAAGTCGAGCCTCGATGCGGTCGAGGTTGCGATCAGGATCATGGAGGATTCGCCGCTCTTTAATGCGGGGAAAGGCGCAGTTTTTACGAATGAAGGCAGGAATGAGCTTGATGCGTCGATAATGTTTGGCAAGACGCTCGCGGCAGGTGCGGTCGCCGGCCTGAGGCATGTAAAGAATCCGATCACGCTTGCCCGTGCGGTGATGGAAAAGTCGGAGCACGTAATGATGATCGGCGAAGGCGCCGAGAAATTTGCCCGTGAGCAGCGACTCGAGATCGTTGATGAGAAATACTTTTGGACGCAACATCGGTGGGATGCTCTGCAGAAAATTCTGAAAGAAGAAAAAGCGAACGAAAGTAAAAAGGAAAAAGTCAAAAGTCAAAATTCCGTGCCGGAGGCCAAAGACAAACCGTCGAATAGATTTGGGACCGTTGGTGCGGTTGCGCTTGATACGAACGGCGATCTCGCGGCGGGAACCTCGACCGGCGGAATGACCAATAAGAAGTATGGCCGCGTCGGTGATGCTCCGATCATTGGGGCCGGAACGTATGCAAATAACATTACTTGCGCCGTCTCGGCGACCGGTTGGGGCGAGTATTTTATCCGTCTCGGCGTCGCCCGCGATGTGTGCGCGATGATGGAGTATCAGGCAGTCACCGTACAAGTCGCGGCCGACCGCGTGATCAAGACCAAGCTCCAAAATCTCGGCGGTGATGGCGGCGTCATCGCCATCGACAACCTCGGCAACATGGCGATGTCATTCAACTCCGAGGGAATGTACCGGGCGTATATCGATATTAATGGGAAACCTGTCGTCGAAATATACTAATGTTATCTGCAGAGATCATCGCCATTGGCTCCGAGCTTCTGACTCCCGACAAGACCGACACCAACAGCCTTTGGCTCACCGAAAAACTTAACGACATTGGTATCGATGTAAAGCTGAAAACCATCGTTGGCGACGATGGTGCGCGGCTTGAGGAGACGGTGCGGGATGCCTTGCGGCGCTCTGATATTGTGATCACGACCGGTGGACTTGGGCCGACGGAGGATGATATTACGAGGGTTTTTACCGCGCGCGCGTTAGGACGTGAATTGATCTATCACGACGAGATCGAACGGCACCTGCGTGAGCGGTTCAAGGCCTGGGGCCGTGAGATGCCTGACATTAATAAGCGTCAAGCTTATATCATTGACAGGGCGGCCGTCTTGCCAAATCCCAATGGCTCGGCGGTCGGGATGCTGGCTGAATTTGACGGCAAGATGCTCGCAATTTTGCCCGGCCCGCCGCGCGAGAACCAGCCGATGTTCACCGAGCATGTATTCCCAAAATTGAAGGCTATCGCGGGCGAGATCTATGTGCGGCGGCGGTTGATAAAGGTCTCGGGAAAGGGCGAATCGGCGGTCGATGAGATCGCAGCACCGATATATACGGCGTATCCCGACGTGCAGACATCGATCCTATTTAATCGGAGCGAGGTCGAGATCCACGTCGCCGCAACTGCCGACAATCCCGAAACCGCACAGTCGACTGCCGATAAGGTCGCCAATGAGTTGGTTGCGGCATTGGGGAGTGCAGTGTTCTCGGCACACGGTGAGTCGATGGAAGAGGTCGTCGGGAACCGTCTAAAAGAGCTCGGCCAGACCGTTTCTGTCGCAGAGAGCTGCACTGGCGGGCTGATCTGTTCGCGATTGACCGATGTGCCGGGGGCGTCCGCTTATTTTCTGCAAGGCGCGATCACATATTCCAACGAGGCCAAAACTCGGACTATGGGCGTCGATCCGGCAATACTCGAAGAATATGGAGCCGTCAGCGCAGAGTGTGTCGAGGCGATGGCGGCCGGAATGCGGGAACGCGCAGGAACCGACCATGCGATCTCTGTCAGCGGCATCGCCGGCCCGGACGGCGGCACCGACGAAAAGCCTGTCGGCACGGTGTTTATCGGTTATGCCGGGCCGCGTGGTGTCAAGTCTCTCAAGATCGTTCTACCCGGTGACCGTTATCTCATCCGATGGCGTGCGAGCCAGGCGGCTCTCGATTATCTTCGGCGGCAGGTGAAATAGGCTTTGGGCATAGTAAACCACCCGCTACCGCAGGTGGTCCTGACTTATGGCTTGCTTTTTCTCGCCAATAAACCGAAAATCAGGTAGGTATTTTTGTACCTGTTGTTCATCCAACAAATTGAAACTTTGCACCAGATGTGTCGTGTAAACATTCGGCAATAAGCATTTAGCATCCGATTCCTGAGCTAACCAAACGTTATGAAAAACAATATTCGTGTTCGTTTTCTGATCAGTCTCGCACTCCTCATTTCTTTGATGTCGCCGGTGGCGACGCTCGCGTTTGCCGATGGCAAAAAGCGATTCAAAGAAGGAATGAAGCATGAGGCGGCCGAACAATGGGACAAGGCTGTAGAGGAATTTGCTTTGGCGGTTTCGGAGGACCCAAAGAATCCTGAGTACCGGCTGCACCTGACGCGCGCTCTTTTTAATGCGTCGCAGATGTACATGAAAAAGGGCACGGCAGCAGCAAAGGAAAAGGATTACGAGACGGGTTATCTGGCGTTTAGGCGTGCGTATGCCTTTGATCCGACAAATGAACTCGCGAAATACGAGATGGAGCGAATGGTCAGGCTCCAAAAGGAAGTCATTGACGGTGCGGCAGGCGACGGAAAGGCCCTAAATGGCCAAGTGAAAATGGTCCCGACGGGATTGACGAAAGCGAATACGCCGCCGGTTCAATTGCCGCAAAAGCTTGAAAAGCTTCGCGATATTCCTTTTCCTTCGGGCGTTGACCTCCAGTTTATTATCAAGGAATTGGCCCGCGATCTTGATCTCAACGTTTTGTTCGATGTCGAGTCATTTCGGGCCGGCCAGGCTCGGAAGACCAACATCGACCTCAAGAACGTGACTGCCGCACGGGCACTCGACTATATATTTTTGCAGGAAGGCCTTTTCTTTCAAAAGGTCGGCCCGCGAACCATACTGGTTGCAACACAGAATCAGCGGACAAAATTTCAACAGCTCGTCCTCAGGACCTTTTACCTGGCGAATGCAGCCCCAAAAGACATCATAAAAGTTGTGCAGACGGCGATCCCGCCGCAGCCCGGGCGCAGCAATACGATCGTTCTCTCTGACGATGCGACAAACAGCGTCACGATCCGCGATACAGAAGAGAATATCCGTCTTATCGGCAAGTTGATCGCATCACTCGACAAAGATCGTGCAGAGGTCGTAATGGATGTCGCGATCTATGAAGTAAATAAAAGCGATTTGCTGCAATTGGGTAATCAGGTCGGTACGCCGACCCAGTTGCAGGGCGGGTTGGGTGGTTCTCAGCAGGGAGTCGTGGGGTTGGGAAGCAAAGTTTTCAATACCATCGTAAACGGTACTACGACATCGGTTCTTCCGGCGTCGATCGCGACCGGCATCATACTGCCGTCGATGAACCTGAGTGCGTTTCAAAGTAAGAATGATACAAAGTTGATCGCCTCGACGCAGATACACGCTTTTAATAACGAAGATTCGTCCGCACGTATCGGGCAACGTGTTCCCGTACAGACCGCACAGTTTGTCGGCCTCGGCAATAGCCAGCAGACCAATGGCGGTGTCGTCTCGAATGTTATCAACTACGAACAGGTTGGTTTGACACTCAAATTCAAGCCCATCGTCTTTCCGAATCAGGACGTTCAGGTCGCCATGGAGATCGAATCCAAGGACGTTTCGGGTGCATCCACGCTGACACCGACGTTTACCGAACGTACGATCAAAGGTACGGCACGCGTTCAGAATAACAAGACTTTGCTGCTCGCGAGTGTTGCTCAGGGCGTCGAGTCAAAGGGCAAACAAGGATTGCCGCTGCTCGGGTTGATCCCGATCCTTGGCCGGCTCTTTACGGCTCCCACGCGGGATAATCGTCAGGTTGATATCGTTATCGCTGTGACGCCGCGTGTTATCCGGGCTCCGAATATTTTACCCGAGGACGAGATCGAGCGCCCGACTGGCAGCCTCGGCATTCCGACCAACAATTCGCTTGAGGCGATGGTCATCGACGAAGAGCGTCAGGAGTTGCTCGCTGCGGCTAGAAATGTGCCGAATACGGCTGTCGTTCAGCTTCCGGACGCCCCGGCGTACGTCAAATCCGATGCGACTGCAGGAGAAACAAAGGCTACTGTTGACGGTGAGACCGCGACCGTCAAGGACAAAGTCGATGACCCGATGCCGATGCTCAAGCCGATAGACAGCAGTGTAAGGACGCTGCAGTTGAATCAGACATCGGACACATCAAAGTCGGTTGAGCCGGCCGAAGCAAAGGTTACGGAAGTAAACCTCAGTGAGCCCGAAACGACGGTCGAGAAAGCACCAGCCGCAACGGTCGAACTCGCGCTTGGCGCCGATATGCCCGAGCTTAAGGCCGGTGAAAAAGTAAAGATCCCCGTTCTTATCAAGGGAACCGGAAAATTCAATTCGGCTGTTCTTGGCCTCAAGTTCGACGCATCGAAGATCGCGATACGGAATATCTCATTTGGCGATGTCTTCGGGGCAAACGCCGTAAATACTAATGCGACACCATTTATCAACCAAAACGGCAAGATGTATGTGTCGCTCACGACAAAAGACGGCTCAGAGATAAATGCGATGGGAACGCTTGCGTTTGTTGAGGTCGAGGCTCTTGCGGCCGGAAAGGTGCAGCTTACGTTTGACCGCGACGTGCTCAATTTTCTCTCGGCTGATGGTAAGAATCTGGGTGTTAGGTTTGAGGACTAAATGAGCTTTCGCCTTTACAATCGGGGCTCGCAGCGAGGCTACAGTTTGCTTGAACTGGTGGCTACGCTCGGTGTGCTCGCCGTGCTCGTTATGGGCACGATACCGCTGGCTCAAAATGGTGTAAAACGCCAGAAGGAGCAGCGGTTGCGGGACGCTCTCAAACAAATGAGAGCTGCGATCGATGAATTCAAACGGGACACTTATGGTGCTTGCCCACAGGGTTCGACGTTTACGACCAACCCGACAATACCTGGTGGCGGTGTCAACACACCCGCCGATCCGCGTTCCCGGGTCGTGATCGACGACTGCACGATCTTTGACTCCGAGAATCTCGACCGCTATCCGCCATCGCTTGACGTACTGGTCAGCGGAGTCCGCGTCAAGGCTCGCGGAATGGGTTTCAGAGGCGGCAGCGGCATCAGGGATGGATCTCTGCAGGCGACTGAGATCAATGAGGAAAAGGAGATCATCAAGGTTTACTTACGCGAGATACCGACCGACCCGATGACCGGCGAAAAGGAATGGAAATTGCGATCGTCATACCAATCGGTTGACTCGGAAAACTGGGACGACGTGAACATATTTGACGTCAGGTCGAGCTCTGAGGAAGAGGCTTTGAATGGGGAAAAGTATAGTGACTGGTAGTCTCAAAAGGCAAAAGGCAAAGGGTAAAAGCCAAAATGGCTTTTCGCTTTTGGAGTTGATGGTCGCGATGTTCATCATGATCATCCTGTTGTCGATCGCCGTGCCGACCTATGAGCGCAGCGTTCGGCAGGCACGCGAGATCGTGCTTAAAGAGAATCTCTTCCAAATGCGTCGTTCGATCGATCAGTTTCGTGCCGACAAAGGCAAGCTGCCTACCTCGATCGACGACCTCGTCACCGAAAAATACCTTCGCGAAAAGCCGATTGATTCTATCCTCGAAAAAGCCGAGTGGAATGAGATCCAGGGCGAGGATACCAATTCGCCTGATGGCGAGACCGGCCTCGTTGATGTCAAAAGCCTTGCTGAGGGCGAAGATTCTCAGGGCGTAGCCTTTAGCGAGTACTGATCCGACAAGTTTTATGTTCTCTTCGATCACGCAACCAAATTATCCCAATGCTGCGCTCGGAATTGACGCGGGCAGATTGTCAGCAGTCGCGCTCTCGGGCGGACGACGGCAGTACACGATCAAACAGGCGGCCTCGGTCGATTTGACTCCGGGTGTCGTGACACCCAGCTTTGTCGATAAGAATATCGGCGACGATCGTGAATTTGCCGCATGTTTGCGTGAGGTCGTTGAGATCGCCGGGTTGCTAAACCAGAAACGCTGGTCGATCGCCCTGCCGAGCAGCACCGCTCGCACGGCGATCCTCGCTCTTGAAAGCGAACCTGCCTCAAAGACCGAGGCCGAAGAAGTACTGGATTGGAAGGCCGAGCAGAGTTTTGGCGTTCCGGCGGCTCATCTGCGACTTGCGATGCAAAAGATCGCACCGGATAAGGACGGCCGCTCGCGCTACTTTGCGACCGCTGTAAAACTATCTGTGATCGATGAATACGAGACGCATTTCGAATCGTTGGGTTGGAAAGCCGGCCTCATTTTGCCGCGGGCGGTTGGCGAAGCTAACTGGCTGATGGATCGGCCAGATCAGGGCGATTCTCTGCTGATCAGTGGCAATAGTGATGGATTTACGGCGTTGCTGCTTCGCGGGAGTGAACCGGCGGTCGTCCGGTCGGTCACATGTGAGCCGAGTGAGGTTGACGACGAGATATATCGTCTCGTGATGTTTTACAACGATCGATTTGGCGGCCCCGCCACCGCAGGCGTACTCGAACGCCTGCTCGTGATCGGCAAAAATCTCATTCCGGCAAAAGTCCAGACCATCGCATCCGAAGCCCTCGGACATAATCTCCATGCTCTATCCCATGACGAGGTCGGCCTGAGCCTTCCCGGTGGTACGTTCAGTTTCGATGACATTGCGGCTCCGGCGGGCCTTGCGGCTCTAGGCGCATAAGATATTGCCCACGAAAAACGCTAAAAACACTAAATAAAGAGAAGATGATCTCTTGCATTTGGGGTGTTTCGTGTTTTTCGCGGGCAATATTGTTTTTGTCATCTTGCGTCTTGAAACAATTTGGTTAAAATTACCGTAATTACCTGCGCACGATGACTGCAAAAGCGATAGCTATAAACGGGGTACGCGGCCTTACCGATGGTGAGTTGATCATCAATGCGGTTGATGGGCGTGTGGACGGGTTTGAGGAGTTGGTGCGACGGTACCAGCGGCCGATCACTAGCTATGTCTTTCGCATGTTAGGGGACTACGAATCCTCGCTCGATGTCACGCAGGAAGTCTTTATCAAGGTTTACAATTCGCTTGGTAAATACAGTGCCGAGTATAAATTCTCGACCTGGCTATACCGCATCGCCCATAACGCGGCGGTCGACCATTTACGGCGAAATTCGGTCACGCCGCAGAGTCTCGAGGCAGAGAATGCCGACGGGACATTTCAGATACAGATCGAAAGCCGCGGGCTCTCGCCTGAGCAGGACCGCGAACGCAGCGAATGGCGAACCGAGATAGATGCTGTAGTTAGGTGTTTGCCTCCGGCGTATCGCGATCTGATATTGCTGAGGCACTCGCGCGATCTGAGCTATGACGAGATCGCTGAGGTTACGGGTTTGCCGCTTGGAACGGTGAAAAACAGACTGTTTCGGGCACGCGAATTAATGCGTGAGATGTTTATCGAGAGAGGGTTTACAGGAGTCTAAAAATATGAGCTATAACATGCAGCCAATGGGACCGTCGGCTCTACAGACGGCTGATGAAAAGCAGATGGGCTTGATCCTACACCTGTCACAGCTTGCAAACGTGATCTTGTTTCCGGTCGGGGTCGTTGCCCCGATCGTGATCTGGCAGACGCAGAAGGAGAAGATGCCTGCGCTCGATGCACACGGCAAGATGGTCGCGAATTTTATGATCTCGATGGTCATCTATACTTTTGTGAGCATCATCCTGATGTTTGTGCTGATCGGATTTCTAACGATATTTGCGGTTCTGCTGATCGGGATCATTTTTCCCATCGTTGGTGCTGTAAAAGCGAACAACGGCGAGTTATGGGAATATCCACTCACGATCAAGTTTATTAAATAGCAATGTTTGACGAAGTTCAGCTTAAGCCATCTACGTGTCCGACTGACGAGATCTCCGCATATATCGACGGGGAACTCGGCGCGGAGCGCGAGCTTGAGTTTGATCTTCATTTTGCAACCTGTGCGGATTGTACTCGCGAGCTAAATCTGCAAAAGCAGTTTCTTTGCGGTCTGAATAGTTCATTGAAAGATGAGAGCGAACTCGCTCTGCCGCCGGATTTCGCAAAGCACATCGTCGCCAATGCCGAGAGCACGGTCGCGGGGCTTCGACGTCCGCGTGAGATCTATAATGCGGTGTTTATCTGCGCGGCCTTGTTGCTATTTGGGCTTTTCGCCCTGGGTGCCGAGGCAGGCCGTGTGTTTGACGGAGTTTCGGTTGTTTTTGATCAGGTAGGTGCTGTCGGCGGCCTTTTTGGACGTATCGTGTATTCGATCTTTCTCGGATTGGCGATCATTGTCCGTTCGCTAGCCTCGGCCGTCAGGGTTGACGAAGGTGCTTTGGTGATTTTTTCCGCTATTGCGGCCGGAGCTCTTTTTGTGTACGTTTCTCGCAGGGCATTGCGAACCCACCGTGCATGATGTTGTTTCTTACCGATTTCCAATTTGGATTTGGAGTGTTTGACCAGCTAAGATCTGCTTCGATCAAAGCAGGCTCGCTGTTGATCCTCTTGTGCGCCCTCGTTTCCGCAGGTTACGCAACGACCATCTTCGCCCATCCCGAAATATCTACCTCTGACGATCAGACGACGGTCATCGTCAACGATGCCCCGGAACAGGAGGTGATCGTCATCGGTAAATCCGTGGTCGTCAATAAGCAGGCCAAAGGTGTGCTCGCCATCGGCGGTGACGTAATTATCGAGGGCCGTGTCGAGGGCGATGTTGCGACGGTCGGCGGCAATGTAATTCAAAAGGAAAACGCATATATCGGCGGCGACATCATCGTTTTTGGCGGCGCGTACAAGCCTGCGAGTGAGACACCGCTGCGTGCCCCCGGGAAAGAGACCGTGATGTTTGGCGTGTTTGAGGAAGAACTTCGCAGCTTTGGCCAGGATCCGTCTCAGATATTTGCTCCGTCGTTCTCACTGACATTTTTGGCTACGCGGCTGTTGTTTGCTCTGTTTTGGTTTGTGGTTACCATGATCATCACGACCATCGCCCCGGGGGCGGTGACACGCGCGGTGGCGCGCATTCATCTGTCATTGCTTAAGGTCTGCGCAATCGGGGCCGTCGTGTTCGTCCTGGTGATGTCGGCTATCGTTGGCGGCGTCCTGGCGCTTCCTGATTATCTGAGTGTGACGATCGCGGCGATGGGCACGATGCTTCTCCTTTTAGGCTATTTGTTTGGCCGTGTTGCCCTGCAGGTTAGCCTCGGCAAAGCGGTCCAAAAGCACTTTCTCTCCGAAAATAACCGCTCTGAAACGCTCGCAATTCTCATTGGCGTGCTCGGTTGGACGCTGCTTCTTTCGCTCCCGTACATATGGGTCATTGCCTTGTTTGCAGTCTTCGCTGTAGGCATCGGATTGGTCCTCACCGGGCGGGCGGTTCCTAAGTGGCAAAACCCATAAAGCGAATGCTTGCAGATTTTTACATTTCTTTACAAATTGCCTCGAACCTTACTGCTAATATTAACGTCATAGTCTTTGATACTCGCAAATTTGGAATTTGAGGTGCGTATCAAATCAAGGACAAGTAATAATTTTTATGTTGCGAAAAGCAATTGTTAGTTGCCTATTTATCTTGATCTCAGCGATGTTCGCTTTTGTTTGCGGACAAATTGACCCGTTAAAGCCTGTGGTCATAGTCGGTGACATTGCCTCGATCTCGGATAAGAAGTTTGTGGTAAATGCAAAGACGGGCCCCGTCGAGGTAACGGCGACGGACAAGACCACATTCAAGCGTGTATCTGCGGAGACTCTCAGCCTTACGGCGGCGACGCCGGGCTCGATAACCGAGATCGGCGTCGGCGACGGATTAACGATCTCGGCGCTACCGTCAGCTGATGGAAAGGTACACACCGCACGCACGGTATATTACGTCACTAAGGCCGACACGGCCGCAAAGGCGGCAAAGGACGCTGACCAATGGCGTACTCGCGGCATCACCGGAAAAGTCATCTCGGCCAATGCCCAGACCAATCAGATCGTTGTCGAAACACGCACAATCACCGGTAGTTCGAATGTGACCGTGACGCCGAAAGAAGGTGCCAAGTTTCTCAGATACGCACCTGATTCGATCCGTTTTGACGAGGCAAAAGCGAGTTCGCTGCCTGAGGTAAAGGCGGGCGATATGCTACGTGCGTTGGGAGACAAGAGCGTTGACGGTACAAGTTTTGCTGCGGAGCAGGTTATTGCCGGTGCGTTTCAGACGATCGCCGGCACGGTAAAATCGGTTGACGCTGAAAAAGGCGAGGTAACAATCGCAGACTCGCAGACGAAGAAGGATGTGATCGTGGTGGTTAGCGACACATCGGTATTAAAGAAATTCCCGGCTGAGCAGGCCGAACAGCTTGCACGAATGCAGACGATGGCCGCAATGGCGGCTATGGGTGGTGCACGTCCGATCGGTGGCGGCGGCGGTAGACCGGGTGGCGGGGGTGGAAGGCCGGGCGGCGGACAGCCTCCGGCAAATGCTACAACCGGTGGGCAATCTGCCGAAGGCAGTCGCCAGTTGACGATGGGCGGACCACGTCCGGCTGGCGGAGTCGACGATATGCTTGACCGATTGCCGACGATCACGCCTGCCGATCTCAAGGCCGGCGATATGATCGCAATTTCAACCACAAAAAATGGCCCAAATGTCCGCATCAAGGCGATCAAGCTTGTTGCCGGTGTCGAGCCGTTTTTAAGAGCGGCACAGGCGAGTGCAGCAGCGGGCCGACGCGGCCAGGGCGGGGTTGACGGCGGGTTTAGCATCCCGGGCCTCGATCCTTAAAATCTTTGACCAAAGGGCGAAGATATCGGCACGCCCATTCTTTTTACTAGGTATATACCATGAAACTTATACGAATTGTTTTATTTGCACTTATTTCAATTGTTTCCGCCACCTCGGCATTTGCCCAGGGCACCGGCAGCATCGGGGGACAAGTTACGGATGCTAACGGTGCGGTTATCCCGGGATCGACCGTTACAGCCGTTGCGGCTGATCTGAAGGAAAAACGCGTTGTTACTAACGCAAAAGGCGAATACACTATAACCGGCCTCGCACCCGGTAAATACACGCTGAAGGCTATTGCCCCTACGTTCGGCTTGTACGAGAACAAAGAGGTTGACGTGGTTTCTGGCCAGAAAAATGACCTGATCGTCATTCTGACTGCCGCAGCCGTCGAAGAGAATGTCGATGTATCGCTAAACGAACAAGTCTCGACCGACGCGGATGCGAATAAAGACGCACAAGTACTCAAAGGCAAGGACCTTGACGCTCTGCCGGATGATCCGGACGAACTTCAGGCTGCCTTGCAAGCACTTGCTGGTGCAGCCGCCGGCCCCAATGGCGGACAGATCTATATCGATGGTTTTACTGGCGGCCAGATGCCTTCAAAGGAATCTATCCGTGAGATCCGGATCAACAGCAATCCATTCTCGGCAGAATTTGACCGGCTCGGCTTTGGCCGCATTGAGATATTGACGCGTCCGGGTTCGGATAAGTTTCGCGGTTCGGTAAACGGCAGCTTTAACGACGAGAGCCTTAATTCCCGCAATCCATTTGCGGCAAACCGGGCACCGACCCAGTCCCGCAACTTTGGCGGTAACCTGTCGGGACCGATCAGGAAAGGTAAGTCATCATTCTTTTTTGACATCAACAATCGCCAGAACGACGACAATGCGATCATCAACGCATCGATCCTGGATCCGTCCTTGAACATCGTTTCCTTACGCCAGGATGTAACACGGCCTAATCGCCGGTTCGGATTCAGCCCCAGGATCGATTTCGCGATCAATGACACGAATACGGTCGTTTTGCGATACAACTTTGGCAAGGGTACAACCAAGAATCAGGGCATTGGCGACACTTCGCTCTTAAGCCGGGCCTACGAATCAAAGAATCGTGAACACGAGATCCGTCTTACCGAGACGATGATCATCAACGCCAAGACGGTGAACGAAACTCGTTTTGAGTTTTCGGACAATAAGAACGAACAGAGTGGTGACAATTCGATCCCCACGATCAGTGTTTCGTCGGCCTTTACCGGCGGTGGAGCTTCGGTTGGCAATAGTTTCACTCGTAACAAGACGGTTGAACTAAACAATTTCACAAGTACGTCTTTCGGAAAGAATTCGCAGTTTTCGTTTAAGTTTGGGGGTAAATTGCGGTGGGTCGACGTGACGAATCGCTCTGAGAATAATTATGCGGGAACATACGCATTTCCTGGGTTCTTCGGTGCGGATGCTTGCGATATAAACAATGACGCTGTCGTGACATCGATCGAGCAGTATCGCTGCAAGATCAATGGCACGGCTGGGGCACGCTACAATCCTACCCAGTTTACGATCACCAGTGGAACGCCGGAGATCGCAGTTGCTCAGACAGAGGTTGGCCTGTTTGCAACCAACGACTGGAAGATCTCACCCGCATTCCTCGTCAGCTTTGGCCTCAGGTACGAGGGGCAATCCAATATCGATAGTAAGTTTAACTTTGCTCCCCGTTTGAGTTTCGCCTGGTCGCCGGGAGCCGGCGGTGCACGTGCACCCAAGACCGTTTTTCGTGGTGGTGCCGGAATCTTTTACGAACGGTTTGGCCAAAACAACACGCTCCAGGCATTACGCAACAATGGCGTGAATCAGCTTAATCTCCTTGTCAGTGCGAACGATCCCGATCCAATTCGTCGTGCGATAGCGATCAATCTGCTTTCGCAGCCTGTATTTACGGGAGCAGGTGTGACGAATTCGCTGACCGCCGCTCAGATCCTTGCGGTCCTGCCAGCATCGGCCAGCACCCTGCGGATCGTAGCTGACGATCTGCAGGCCCCCTACACGATGCAGGCGGCGATCTCGATGGAGCGGAGTTTTAGTGCCAAGTTTACATTGGCAACGACGTTTGTGACATCGCGTACGCTCCACACCATCAGGACCCGCAACGTCAATGCTCCGGTTTGTTTGACCCCAACAAACTGCAGTGGAGCAGTGAGGCCGCAGCCGACGATCGGAAATATTAACGCTTACGAATCAAGCGGTGTAGTTAATTCGAACCGTATCAATATTAATTTTCGTGCGAATATCAGTCCCAAATATTCGATCTCGACAAACTACAGCCTCGGTTTCACAAACGGGGACGAAGCGACGCCGGCATACATGTATGACTTTACCGGTGAGTACGGACGGGCTGGTGGCGACATCCGTCATAATGTGACGATCCACGGAAATGTGAGTTTACCCTGGGGCGTTAGTATGAATCCGTTCATTACTATACGTTCGGGAAATCCGTTCAATATTACTCGCGGGACCGATTCGAATGGCGACGGTTTTTTTGGCGAACGTCCAACATTTGGTGAGTTGCAAACAAGCTGTACCCAATTGAATCTGACGGCTTCGTTTTGTGATATCGGAGGCAATCCGCTTACCGACATCATTCCTCGCAACTATGGTGAAGGCCCGGGCAGCATTACAGTAAACCTCAGTATGCGTAAGAATTTTGGCTTTGGTAAAACGGCCGCTCAAAGGGCGGCGAACACTGGCGGCGGAGCAGGTGGTCCTGGTGGTGGTCCTCAGATGGTCATGATGGGCGGCCCGGGCGGCGGTGGTGGCGGCGGTATGATGCGTATGGGCGGCGGTGGCGGTGGCTTTGGCGGCGGCGATGCCCGAAAGCCCTACAATCTGAGCGTTGGCATCAACGTGAACAACCTATTCAACATCGTCAACCTGGGCACTCCGGTCGGCAGCCTTAGCTCGAACCGTTTTGGCCAGTCGACATCGACCGGAGGCGGGTTTGGCGGATTTGGCGGCTTCGGCGGCGGCAGCGGCCCCAATCGCCGTATCGAACTTAACATGCGATTTAACTGGTAAGCAGATCGCATTTTCGATGAACCGAAAGAGAGACGCTGGCGTATTAAGCTTCGTCTCTCTTTTCTCTGTATAATAAAGGTCCAGGTGGTTGTAATTTTGATATGAAAAGTTCGATCGTTTTATTTGTCATCCTATTAGTGTTTTCGGCAACCGCATTTTCGCAGAATGGCAGCGGGCCAAAACAACCCGCTCCCGAAAAACCGGCCGGGGCTTCGGCGACCGCGTCGATGGATGTTGCCAGGGCGACACTCGCGGCTCATGGCGGCGATAAACTCAGGAAGCTTAATTCGCTGGTGGTAAAGGGATCGGTCGATCTTAATACGATGGGCCAGGCGATGCCCGGTGCTTTCTCGACGGCATTTAGCGGTGAGAAGTACTTTTTCGACATCAACAGTGCAATGCAGCAGCTAAAGCAGGTATATGACGGACGCGAGACCTTTTCGTCGATCGCGGGCTTTTCGCTGCCGCCGGTAACGAGCGTCGGTTTTCCGATACTCTCGAAAGTCGGCGATACGTCGTACGTCGTTGCAGCGCTTCCCGAGACCGCCAAAAAGCGTAAGGGATTTCGCATTACGGCACCTGACGGATTTTATACGGACTTTTATGTTGACGAGAAAACGAGCCAGATCAAGGGCTACGACTCAGCATTTGAGATCGGCGGCCGTGTCGTGACAACGTCGGTCGATGTGGATGAATTTTTAACGGTCGATGGCATTGTCGTACCAAAGAAGTATTCCCAACGATTCGACCTCGGCCCGATCACCGCCTATGCAAATTTCAAAGCAAAAGAGATCCTTGTGAATTCGAAGATCGAGGATTCGGCATTTGCCATACCGAAGTAATTATTTCGCAAATCGACTGCTTTTCCACCAGTCGATGGTTTTTCTCAGGCCTTCGTCCAACCCAATTAACTGCTCGTATCCGAGCCATTCGATTGCCCGGCGGTTGTCTGCCTGGGAATCTTTTACATCGCCGCGTCGAGGTGGCTGGAAATCGGCGATGACATCAGGTTTGCCGATGATGGCTTTGATGGTGTTGAGGAGTTCATTGAGCGTGATGCGGTCGCCGTTGGCGACGTTCATTGTCTCGCCAAGTCCCTTGGCGGTTTGTGCGGCTTTGATGTTGGCATCGACGACGTTTGCGATATAGGTGAAATCACGCGAGTGTTCGCCGTCGCCGTAGATCACAGGCTGTTGGCCGGTCATCAGAGCGTCGATAAAACGCGAGATCACGCCAGAGTACATCGATGCCGGATTCTGCCGCGGGCCAAACACATTGAAATAACGAAGCGAAAGTGTTTCGAGGCCGTACACGCTATTGAATGCACGGCAGTAGAGTTCGCCGGTCAATTTTGCGACCGCATATGGCGACAGCGGATCGGCACGCATCGTTTCGACCTTTGGCAGAGTCGGTTGGTCGCCGTACGCAGAACTCGACGCAGCGTAGACAAAGCGGCGGACACCGGCTTCCTTAGACTTTAGCAAGAGATTGAAGGTGCCGTCCGTGCAGACGCGGTGAGTCTCGGCCGGATCGTCAACTGAACGGGGTACGCTTGGCAATGCGGCCTCGTGAAATACGATCTCGACCCCATCGAGAGCTTTCGCGACCGCCACGTCGTCATTGATATCACCCTCGATAAAATCAAAATCGCCGGTTATCTCCTCAAGATTCTCCCGAAAACCCGTCGAAAGATCGTCGATAATAACCACACGGGCTCCCTGCCGGATCAATTCATCCGCAAGATTAGAACCGATGAATCCGGCACCGCCCGTTACAAGTACCTTGGTCGTGATAGCCATAATTGAAGAAAGTGAGAAGGTGAGAAAATGAGAAGGTGAGAACGTTACTAACCTATCTTTTCCTCATTCCCGAGGGGATTACCCCGGTTTCCGGGTTATTGCCCATAGTCAAGAGCATCGAAATTATCTCATCATATACCTTGAATAATCGGAGGCCGATCGCCCTTTCAAGATACTTGCAACGCACTGAAAATTCCAGCCAAGTCTGCGTTTCGGCTGCCTCGCCTTCGGCGTCGTGATCTCCATCGGAGCTTCAAAGGCTTTTTTGTAAACCTCCAGATCCTGATGACGTGTGATCTTTTTACTCACTTTCTGTCTCTCACCATCTCATTCGCTTCATCGACCGACGCCGACATACTCAAATCCCATCTCGCGCATATCTGCGGGTTCGTAGATGTTGCGGAGGTCGGCGATCTTTGGCGATCGGAGCAGACTCTTGACCTTTTCCATATCAAGAGCACGAAACTGATTCCATTCGGTGACTATCACGAGGGCGTCGGCTCCGTTGATCGCTTCGTATTCATCTGCGGCGTAGCCGATCGCCGGCAGATAGTGCTTCGCCTCATCCATTGCAACGGGATCGTATGCGGTTACCGTTGCACCGCGTTTGACCATTTCATTGATGATGTCGATAGCGGGCGATTCGCGCATATCGTCGGTCTCGGGTTTGAAGGATAGGCCGAGAACGCCTATATTTTTGCCGTTGAAGTCGCCGACAAGAGTCTCTATCTTTGGGATCATCGCCATTCGCTGATCGTCGTTGGCCTTGATGACCGCATCGACGACCAAAGTTTCGACCCCGAATTTATCACCGACCTTGGTAAATGCTCTCGTGTCTTTCGGGAAACATGAGCCGCCATATCCGGGGCCGGGATGCAGGAATTTGCGGCCGATGCGGTTGTCCATTCCCATTCCGCGCGCCACATCGTGAACATCGCAGCCAATGGCGTCGCAAAGATTTGCGATCTCGTTAATAAATGTGATCTTTGTGGCGAGAAAAGCATTTGCCGCGTATTTGATAAGCTCCGCGGCTTCGAGCGAGGTTATTACGATCGGTGTTTCGATCAGATAGAGCGGCCGGTAAAGCTCTTTCATCACGTCGATCGCCCGCGATTCGTTGCTGCCGATCACCACGCGGTCGGGCCGCATAAAATCTGTGATGGCGGCACCTTCGCGTAGAAATTCAGGGTTTGAAGCGACGCCAAATTCTGTGTCCGTTTTCAAATTCGCGGTGACAAATTCGCGGAGCCATTTACCCGTGCCGACGGGTACGGTCGATTTGGTGACCAACACTTTGTAGCCATTCATCGCACCGGCGATATCCATTGCCGCCTGTCGGTAGTAGCTCATATCCGGCGAACCGTCGTCTTTTGGTGGGGTTCCGACGGCAAGAAAGACGACCTGGGCCTGCTCGACGGCGGCTGTAATGCTCGTCGTAAAGTGAAGACGCCCGGCCGCAGTATTTTTCACGACTATCTTGTCGAGGCCGGGTTCGTAGATCGGGATGATGCCCTGATTAAGACGATCGACCTTGTCGACATCGACATCGACACAGGTAACGTCAACTCCAAATTCAGCAAAACACGCACCTGTCACTAATCCAACATATCCGGTGCCGATAACTGCAATATGCATAACAATATGATCAAAGACAAAAGACTATTGTACAAACTTAGAACTGCAGGCAAAAGTATGCGGGTCACGCGATTAACATGACCCGCAAAACTGTGAAACTGATTAAATAACTTAACGAACCGGGCTAACAACTACACTGCTACCGCCAAAATCGTTGTCCTTGCCCTTGGTTCCGAAGTAGATGCCTGCACCTGCAACGCCGCCGGCCAGAAGGAGCAGCCACGGCCAATTGCCGACCGATGGTCCCGGAGCTGAGTCAGGACGCATACACGGTTTGCAACCCGTCTGTGCAAGATTGCCGGCGGTTGCCGACGTTCCGGCAACGACCTGCTTGTCGCTCGATCCTTCACGCATTGTGACGATACCTGTAGTTGTGTCAACGTGTGAGTGTGAACACTCGACCTCGACAAGGAAATTATCTGCCTGACCGGCATCAGCGATATAGGTGGCAAACTTGGTTGTCACGGTCGTCGCAACACCCGCGGCATTAGAAATGCGAGCCTTGCCCTCAGACAGGACAGCGACAATGCTGTTGTCGGAGAAGCGAAGCGTTACATTCGAATTAGCGAGAAGCTCAACGCGGCCCGTCTTGCCGAGGCTGACGGTCGCACTCGAGTTTGCACCCGTAGCAATGACAGCACCGGAGAGGATCGTCGAATTCGAAACCGCCGGCTGACCGTTTACCGTAACCTGACCCGAAACCGAGATGTCACCAGCCAGATCTTTTGGCAGGGCGAATGCGACCATTGAGTATACAGACCAGACCGCAACGAGGGTCATGGCAGTAACAGACTTGCGAAAAATATTTTTGCCGAACATTGAGTTAATCTCCTCCTGAATCAGTACAGTTCAATTTGAAAGTATAATACCCGTAATAGGTTAAAAAAACAACTAGCGAACGGGGCTTGTCGGATTATCGTCACCAGTCGTAGTTGCGATTACTACTACTGCTACGATAGCACCGCCAATGATAATGCCCCAGTATGCCCAGTCCAATCCGCCCGGGCCGGGCTTGGCGCGTTTGGAGGCATTTGCCGAGCTGGCATTTGCGGTCTCACCTGCATTTAGCGTGACCGTCTCGCCCGAGAGGGTCTTGACGCCAACACCCTGCGGCGAATTTAGAACCGTTAAATTGCCTGATGTCAGGCTGCCGCTGACGATGTCTCCGTCGCCGTCGATCACAAATGTTGTGTTCGGGCTGAGCTCGATCTTACCGGCTTTACCCATGTTAAGCACGGCACTGACGCCGTCAGGTGTCGTGATCGTGCTCGCAGCAAATACCGTGCGGCCGCTTACCGCTGGTTCGCCATTGACGGTAACCGCCGCATCCGATTTACTGCCCGTGACGATAAGCTCACCCACCGGCTTTGTCGACGTGGCCAATGTGACCATCGAATATGCCGAAAAAATTGCAAGCAATAAAGAGAAAGCAAGCGCTCTTTTACCCAACCGCGTAAAGTTCATAATTTTCATGCGATACCGCCCTTGATGAGAGGTTTTAAAATCAAACCTATCAATCTTTTACACGAATAAGAATCTGATGTCAACAAATCGAAGCGGGACTGAGTAAAAAGTCGGATATCCCTATTCCGGAGCTTATCTGGCCGACTAAGCTTAGGTTTATACATTTTATAACACAATCCCGACGGAATTGAAAGGCAAATATACTAAAATACGTTGGTTCGCATCCATCCGTGAAACGCTGATAAATAACCCCGATCAGGGAAATGCGACCCTCGTCCGGCCTATCTCACACTTGCGTTTGTCGACATTCTTTTGATGTTTCTCGGCGGCATTTAGCCGACAATTGCCGAAACTTATGATTTTTGTTCTAATTTGCACAAGTCGAAATCACATTTCACGGGAGATTCTCTGATGAAAGCCAAATTGTTGTTACCCCTTATTACTTTCGCTGTGCTGCTCAGTGCATGCGGAGGTGAGCAGAAAGAAAAGCGTCTAAAGATCGGTTTCGCGATGGATACGCTAAAGGAAGAGCGTTGGCAGCGTGACAAGGACGCCTTTGAGGCACATTGCAAGAAAATGAACGTCGATTGCGTCGTAACAGTCGCTGACAATAAGGCAGACAAGCAGGCAAATGATGTCGACAACCTTCTAACCCAAGGCGTTGATGCTCTGGTCATCGCGCCGCATGACGCGACACAGGCGGCCTCGATGGTTGAAAAAGCGAAGAAGCAGGGTGTCCCGGTGATCAGTTATGACAGACTGATCAATTCCGACCAGATCGATGCGTACATTTCGCATCAGGTGCCTGTGATCGGCCGAAAGATCGCCGAATACGCTCTTCAGAAAGTGCCGAAAGGGAACTATGTGATGGTTTACGGTGCTTCGACTGATAATAACGCGGTCATTATGAAGAAGGAGCAGCTCGCCGTTCTTCAAGCAGCGGTCGATAAAAAGGACATTTCGATAGTAGCCGATAACTTTATCACGGATTGGAAGCCGGACGAAGCCCTGCGAATGGCGGAAAATGCTCTGACGCAAAATAACGACAACATCCAGGCGTTTGTTGTTTCGAACGACGGTATGGCCGGCGGCGTGATCTCGGCCCTCGCAAAACGTGGACTCGCCGGAAAGGTGCTGGTTACAGGGCAGGACGCCGGTCTCGAAGCTCTGCAAAATATCGCCGAGGGCAAGCAGACGATGACCGTTTACAAGCCGATCATCCCGCTTGCAAACGCTGCCGTCGAAGCCGCGATCAAGCTTGCCAAAAAGGAAAAGCTCGACACCAAGCCCTTTATGAATGATGCGATCAAGAAAGAGGTAGGTGCGATCCTGCTTGAGGTTACGTCGGTCGATAAGGTGAACCTGATGGACACAGTCATTAAGGATGGTTACGCAAAGTTTGAGGACGTTTATAAGAACGTCCCAGAGGCCGATCGACCAAAGAGACCATAGTTTTTTGCAATAGCCCGCGCGTAAACAAGGGCGTAACACTCGATCTCACACGCCCTTGATTACGCGCGGGCTTTTGCATTTTGATTCAGATGACCGATCTGGTATTTGCCGCCGATCTGGGCGGGACAAATCTACGCATGGCCGCGGTGGATGGCGGCGGCCTAGTTCGCCATTTGGTGAAGAGGCCTGTTCCGAAGTCTGTCTCGCCGGGGCAGTTGATTGAGTTGATCGGTGAAATGACAACCGATTGTCGTGGTCCTTTTGGTAAAGCCGAGCAATTTCGCGCAGTTGCATTCACCGCCCCGGCGCCGGTCGCGAAAAATTTCGATGGCATCCTGACCAAACTTCCAAATCTACCGACCTTGGTCGGGATGAACTTAAAAACCGAACTGGAAACCCTTTTTGACTTGCCGGTGACGATCGAAAACGACGCTACCGCCGCCGCGATCGGTGAGAATTGGATCGGGGCGTCAAAAGACGTATCAAATTCCGTTTGCGTCACACTTGGGACAGGAATCGGCGGCGGCATCGTTATTAATGACGAACCATTGCGTGGCCCTGACGGCATCGGCGGCGAGATCGGTCACATCTGCGTCGAACCCGATGGCCATCCATGCGGATGCGGCAGCCACGGCTGTATCGAGCAATATGCCTCTGCCACTGCGATCGAAAGAATGGCATCAGAAGCCGGAATGAATGTGACAACCTCGGCCGAGGTATATGCCGCTTTCAAGGCGGGAGACAAAAGGGCAGCAGCGGTATTCACCGCGATGGGACGATATTTGGGCATAACTCTCGCCGGACTTGCCAACACGCTAAACCCTGAAATGTTCGTCATCTGCGGCGGCGTTACCGAAGGCTGGGACGCGTTTGCCGTCCCTCTTCAAAGCGCGATCAACGCTCGTGCCTACGCCGCAGCCGCATCGCGTGCAAGGTTGGTCAAAGGTTCACTCGGCGACAACGCCGGGATCATCGGCGCCGCACGCTCTGCATTTCTTGCCATTTAGATCTACTATTAAGAGGGCACTGTCCTAAACCGTGGTGTTTTAACTTTGCGAACCTTTACGTCTTTTTGCGAACTTTGCGTGAAACACACCTTTTTCACGTAAAGCCCGCCAGGATCGCAAAGAAACGCCAAGGCATTTTATTGAAACCACACGCTCAGGACACTACCATTGATCTCCATCTAGATTCCGTTTGCGTCCCGAGGCTAATTTGGCTATACTAGTCGTTTGCTGAGATGCGTGTAGTCGTATCAAGTGGGTTTCGCACCCACTTTTTATTTTGGGTGGCAGGTTTGATGGACAGATCATTGATAACGGAGCGTATTACGGCGATAGCGGCTAAGGCCGCGACGTCGAGCAGCATCGAGCTGGTTCATGTCGAGATCGCCGGGACAAAACGCGATGCGGTGCTTCGCATCTATATTGATAAGGAAGGCGGCGTAACGCTGGACGATTGCGGTGCGGTGTCGAAACAGATCGAGGAGATACTCGATGCCGACGATTTTATTCCGTCACGATATGTGCTCGAGGTTTCGAGCCCCGGTATCGAACGACAGCTTTATTCGTTGGCGGATTTTGTGAAATTCATCGGGCATCTGGCCAAGGTAAAGACGAAGGGCGAGATCGACGGACAAAAGACATTTGTCGGGCCGATCACAGAGGTTGAGGGCGAACAGATCACGATCGACGATCGTACGAAGGGAATTATGACCTTTGAATACGCAGAGGTAGAAAAGGCGAATCTGAAGATCGATCTGGCAAAAGAATTTGGCGGCCGCAGGTAGCGGACACGGGTAAGAATATGGATAAACGGTTGAGCGTGAAATAGTTATGACATCATCCATCGGACAGAGTATAGAGATCTTATGTAATGAGCAGGGCCTCGACCGCGATATGGTCATCGAGGCAATGAAGGACGCGGTGCGCGCCGCTGCTCGTAAGCAATTTAAGGACAAGACGGGTGATTTCGTTCAGGTTGACTGGAACAATGAGGAAGGCATCGTCGAGATCTCGGCCCAAAAAACAGTCGTGTTGGAGGTCGAAGATCCATTAAGCGAGCTTTCACTCGAAGACGCCGTTGAGATGGCTGGCGACGAGATCGAGGTTGGCGATATGCTGCTTTTGCCGCTGCCGACTGAGGAGCTCGGCCGTATTGCAGCTCAGACCGCGAAGCAGATTCTCGTGCAGAAGGTGCGTGAAGCGATCCGCGAAAAAGTTTACGAGGAATACATCGATCGCAAGGGCGAGCTTATCAATGGCACTGTCAAGCGTTTTGAACGCGGCGATATGATAGTCGATCTCGGTGCAAACCTCGAGGCAGTTGTGCCCCGCCGCGAGCAGTCACGCGGCGAAATGTGGAATCAAGGCGAGCGAATTCGTGTCGTCATTATCGATGTTTCAAAAGAACTAAAGGGCCAGCAGATCATCTGTTCGCGTGCTTCGTCCGAATTGCTAAAGCGGCTATTCGAAATGGAAGTGCCCGAGATCTACGACGAAACAGTCGTGATCAAATCGGCCGTCCGCGAACCGGGCGACCGTGCAAAGATCGCTGTGACGTCAAACGAAAAGGATGTCGATCCGGTCGGGGCGTGTGTCGGTATGAAGGGTTCGCGTGTTCAGGCGATCATCAAGGAACTTCGCGGCGAGAAGATCGATATTATCGAATGGTCTGACGAGCCATCGGTATTCGCGGCAAACGCACTTTCACCAGCAAAGGTTTCGCAAGTTCGCATCACCGATATCAACAACCGTTTGATGGAAGTCATTGTCGGTGAAGACCAATTGAGCCTTGCGATCGGTAAGAAAGGACAGAACGTCCGTCTTGCGACGCGTCTGGTTGGTTGGGAGATCAAGATCGTTAGCGAAGAACTGCTCAAGCAGGAAATTGCCAAACAGATGGGCAAGATGATGGCATCCGGCCAGCCGGTCCCGATCACGGCTCTCGAGGGCGTTACTACGTCGCAGGCGGAAACCTTGGCTGAAAAGGGAATCAAGGATGTCGAGGCTTTGGCAGCTACATCGGTTGACGACTTGGTCGAATTTCTCGATGTATCGATGGATCAGGCCGAAGGTATTCGCCTTGCTGCCAACGCGATCGTTGAGGCAAAGAATGTCGAAGAAGGCGGCCCGGAAGTTAGTGAACTAGCTGAAGCGGAAACAGCGGAAGCTGCCGAGACCGCAGTTGAAGTTGAAACGGCCGAGACAACTGAGGCGGAAGCTGAAGTAGAGCCAGAGGAAGAGGCAGAGGTCGAAACGACGGTTGCAGAGGAGACTCCCGAGCCTTCCGAACCGGAAACTGCCGACGAACCCGAGGCGGACGAAGCTGAAAAAGCTGAAGCCGAAGAAGAAAAGTAGCGGCCCGACTGTCGTCAAGTGTTTTTTTTGTACTGGCATTTAGGGCGTTCGGTTAGTTTGAGATCTATTAAGTATGGCGATTGGTAAGAGCATAAGAATCTACGATCTCGCACGCGAAGTGAAACAAGACACTAAGCGCGTGATGGAAGATCTGCGACGTGAAGGCGCGGACGTGAGTGTCGCGTCAAATTCCGTCCCGTTCGAGATCGCTGAAAAGGTTCGCAGCAAATATTTTCCTAAGACCGAGGTCGCACCAAAACGCGCGATCAAGGTCATCAAGGCGGCAGCCAGACCTGTGGAGGAAGCTCCGGAATCGGTCGAAGAGACGCCAGCTGTGACAGCGACGCCGGCCGAGGTGCCGGTTGTCGAAAAAAAGATAAAAGCACCGGCATCCGACGAGCCCGCCGCACCATCGCGCGTCAAAAAGCTTGCGATGAAGGAAGTGGTCGAGGCGGCAGAACCTGTCGTCGAAGCTCCGCCGACTCCTACCGTTAAGCGCATACTCAAGCCAAAGGCAGATGCCGTTACCGAAGAAACCCCGGTCGAGGAAACGCCCGCCGAGGTGCCGGTGGTCGAGGCGACACCTGTTGAAGTTGTTGAAGAAGCATCCGTTGAACCGGAGCCGGAAGCGGAGACACTATCGCCGTCCGGAACGCGTGTCAAACGGATGACTCTGTCAAAAGACGCCTTGCTTAAGGGCATCAAGCCGGGCGAGCGGCTTGTTTCTGACGCTCCAACGAGAACCGGCAGCCTTATTCAGGATCGGCCCCGTCCCGGCGAACCCGGCCGTCCCGGACAGTTTCGTGGCACACCTGGAGAGACCGCAGCTCCGCAGATGACCTACACGCCGCCTGCCGACAATCGTCGTCGACCGGGCCGCGGAGGCGGCCGCAAGGGCCGTGCGATCGACGAAAAGACAGGCCGATTTGCCGAGCGCGATCTCGATGCGCCGCAAAAACGTTCGATCGAAGAGCGTATTCTGGATCAGGTCGGTACGGTCGATACCAACAATCTGAAGGTGATCCGTTTGACGGACGGCGCTACGGTTCGCGAGTTTGCCGAGGCACTTGGAATTACGCCGCGAGATATCGTTCAGCTACTGATCAAACGCGGTGTCTTTGCCACCCTTAATCAGCCGATCGGCGAAAAGATGGCGACCGAGATGGCGTTCGAATACGGCATCGACCTTAGTTTTGTACCGTTCGAAGAGATGGTCATCGAGCAGGAGTTCGAGGAGCTCATAGCTGCTGATGCCGACGATGTCGAATTGCCGCGAGCCCCGGTCGTGACCGTCATGGGCCACGTCGATCACGGTAAAACGTCATTGCTCGACGCCATTCGCTCGGAGAATGTCGCCGAAGGTGAAGCAGGCGGTATAACGCAGCACATCGGTGCCTATAGCGTGATGGTTCCGAATCCGGATAATGCGGACGAGCCGCGTCGCGTTGTTTTCCTTGATACGCCCGGCCACGAAGCATTTACGATGATGCGTGCCCGCGGAGCCAAGGCGACGGACATAGTTATTCTCGTGGTTGCAGCCGACGACGGAGTGATGCCGCAGACGATCGAGGCCGTTGAGCATTCCAAGGCCGCAGGCGTTCCGATCGTCGTTGCGATCAATAAGATAGACAAGCCGGGCGCAAATGTTGACAAGGTCAAACAGGGCCTTGCCACGCTTGGCCTGCAGCCGACCGATTGGGGGGGCGATACTGAGATGGTCGAGGTTTCGGCCAAGAAACAAGAAAATCTAGGCAGGTTGCTTGAGACCGTATTGTTCCAGGCAGACATTCTCGAACTCAAAGCCAGCCCGACGCGTCGTGCTTCCGGTGTCGTGCTCGAAGCCAAGCTCGACAAAGGCCGCGGTGCCGTGGCTACCGCTTTGGTCCAGCAGGGCACGCTGCGTGTCGGCGATCCGTTTATCGTTGGACAATTTTCAGGCAAGGTCAGAGCAATGTTCTCGGACCGTGGTACGGCTGTGACCGAGGCTCTTCCGGCAACACCGGTCGAGATACTCGGTTTGCAGGGCGTTCCGCAGGCGGGCGACACATTCCAGGTCGTTGCCGACGTTGAGCGGGCACAGGACATTGCCCAACAGCGTCAAATGCATGCTCGTCAGGCGGCGATGCTCAAGACCACAAAACGTGGTATCGAATCGCTCGGCCAGGCCGAGATCAAGGAACTTCTCGTCATTCTTAAGGCCGACGTACAGGGTTCGGTCGAGGTGCTCAAGGGAACTCTCGAAAAACTCTCGACCGAGAAGGTAAAGGTTCGCGTGATTCGTGCCGGTGTCGGTGCGATCGCCGAGTCGGACGTGTTGTTGGCCTCGGCTACACAGGCGGACGATGCTTCGACCGCAGTTGTAATTATTGGATTTAACGTCAGGCCGGAGGCCCGCGTTTCCGATATTGCCAAACATGAGGACGTCGATATTCGTCTCCACTCGATCATTTACAAGGTCGAGGAAGAGATCACCGCCGCAATGATCGGTATGCTCGACGCGATCGAGAAAGAAACGATCCTCGGCAAAGCCGTTGTCCAAGAGATATTCAAGGTCTCGCGTATCGGTACGATCGCGGGTTGCCGCGTAACCGATGGCCTTATCCGACGTCAGGCAAAGGCACGGCTTATCCGCGACGGCGTTGTTACATGGGAAGGCGATATTGCGGCTCTCAAGCGGTTCAAAGACGATACCAACGAGGTCAAAAATGGCTTCGAATGCGGTATCAGCCTCGTTAACTATAACGATATCAAGATCGGTGACGAGATCGAGGCATTTGTAATCGAGAAGATCGCGGCGACGGAATTGTAATTATGCGTCGGCCAGAGCGCCTTGGAGAGGCGTTAAAAGTTGAAATTGCCGAGGTAGTCGGCTTTGAGTTGGATGATCCGAGATTGGCGTCGGTGACGGTTACGGATGTGACAGTTGCCGCGGATCTGAGAGACGCCAAGGTTTTTGTTCTTATCCGCGGTACCGAGGACGAGATCGAGACCGCATTGAGAACTTTGAGACACGCGTCGACATTCGTTCGCCAACAGGCGGCAATGAATCTCGATCTGAGGCACGCTCCGCACATTCATTTTGTGCGTGACACCGCCGAAGAGAACGCCTCGCGTGTCAGCGAGATCCTTGTGGATCTCGATCGGATGGGCGAAATAAAAAAGGAAGTTGACAGTCTTGAGTCGTGAGTCTTGAGTCTTAAGTTTTCCGGTCGGATCTCGACCTCTTAACTTAAGACCCCAGACTTAAGACTCCAGACTTCTTTGAAATGTTAAGCCAAGTAGTAGAGTTAATTGAAAGTAAGAGCAAATTTGCGATCACGACGCACATCAAGCCTGATGGTGACGGCGTCGGATCATCGCTCGGGCTTTGTTGGTTGCTTCAGTCTCTCGGAAAGAGTGCCGAGGTAATTGTGCGCGGCGAAGTTCCCCCCGCATACCGCAGTCTTCCCGGTGCCGACGAGATCCTAAATGTTACGTCCGTCAATGGAAAATACGATGCGATCTTTGTGATCGAGTGCTCGGACCTTGATCGTCCCGGCATCGAGGGGCTCGACAAACAATTCACTGTAAACATTGACCATCACGCCACGAGCGAACACTTTGGTACGATCAATTGGATCGATTCCACGGCATCGGCGGTCGGTGAGATGATCTACAACCTTTGTAAGGCGATCGGCGGCCGCATCACAAAAGAGATCGCCGAATGCGTCTATCTGGCTCTCGTCACCGATACCGGCTCTTTTCATTTTCCAAACACATCCGATCGCACCTTAAAAGTCGCATCAGAATTGATAAAAGCCGGAGCCAAACCGACCTCCATTGGTGAGGCCGTTTATTACAATTATCCGTGGTCGCGGATCGAGCTGATGCGTCAGGTGCTCGGCACGGTCAAACGTGATGAGACCGGCCGGATCGCGATGCTCAGGCAAACGATGGAAATGCGCGAACTCGCCGGGGCCATCGATGGCGACAATAACGGCTTTGTAAATATTCCGCTGGCCGCAAAAGACGTTCTTGCGGTGGTCTATATGCGCGAGATCGGGCCGAACCAGTACCGTGCGAGCCTTCGCTCAAAGGGTACGATCAATGTCGCGAAAGTTGCCGAGCAATTCGGCGGCGGCGGCCACAAGAATGCAGCCGGCCTCGGCATCGAAGGCGATTGGGACGAAAACGAACGCGAGATCGTCGTTGCTCTCCAACACGCGGTCGATGACAGTCAGAACCAGCTGCTGTAGCGGGTGGTTTAAGTTTGCGACCAACCAACTTCGGTAGCTATCGTTCAACCACCCGCTACCGCAGGTGGTTCCGACTTTATGGCCGAAAAACGCTACAAATGGCGACGTGAGGATTATCGAGAGAACACCAAAGGGCTGTTGATGCTAAATACCGGCGACGGTAAAGGCAAAACAACGGCCGCCATCGGTGTAATGGTACGAGCCGCCGGGCGCGGGTTGCGGTGTGCGATGATCCAGTTCATGAAAGCCAAGACCGATCGTTACGGCGAACACTTAGCTCTGGAAAAGCTTGGTATCGAGGTCCACACAATGGGCGACGGCTTTACCTGGGACACCAACGACAAAACACAGGACATCAAAACAAGCGAGGAAACATGGGCACTCTGCGTCGAAAAAATGCGCAGCCGCGAATATGAACTGCTAGTTTTTGACGAGTTGCTGTATGTTTTGAGTTACGGCTTTCTCGACATCGACGCTGTTATCGCTGAGATCCGTTCGATCCGCAAAGATCAGCCGCATCTGCACCTGATCCTAACGGGACGAAACGTCGACAATGCCTTGCAAAAACTCATCGACGAGGCCGATCTGGTCACCGAGATGACCGAGATCAAACACCCGTTCAATGAGGGCATTTATGCTCAGCAGGGAATTGAATTCTAGCGGAACGCGGACGCCCTCGTCCGCTCCGGGGTCGCGGACGCCTTCGTCCGCAAGTCTCCTCGGTTCCGTACTCTGATCGTTAAGTGTCGTGCGGACGTAGGCGTCCGCGACCCTAAAGCGGACGAGGGCGTCCGCGTTCCGTAATGAAGCAAACCGTCGAAAAGCGAAAACCGCAGGGAATCGTCGATCACATCGCCCTTGCATTGACGACATTTGGAGTCGGTTACATTCCCGGCGCTCCTGGAACGTATGGTTCGGCCGTGGCAGTTGTACTTTACTTGACCATTACTGCATTCGCGACACCCTTCTATGTGTTCTTTTCCTTTCATGGAGAGGTTTCTCCGCCGCCATACTTCTACGCTTGGATTCATGCGGCTGTCACAGTCTCGTTGATGCTCTTTTGTCTTATTGGGGTTTGGGCCTCGACCCGTTCGATTCCTCTCTTGGGTAACGAAGACCCGTCCGAGGCGGTTGTTGACGAGGTCATGGGACAGTTGGTCACATTTTGTTTTGTCCCGTTCGGTGTGAGTTGGCCTTTTGTTCTGGCCGGTTTTATTCTCTTTCGCGTGTTCGACATCTGGAAGCCTTATCCGATAAAGGCCTTCGAAGACTTGCGTGGCGGGCTCGGCATCTGCGCTGATGATATTGTCGCAGGCGTGTATGCTGGCATTTGTCTGGCAATTGGCTACGCCATCTATTTATGGATATGATCTACCACGTTTTACCCGGCGATTCAGTTGCGCGTGAATTCAGAAAAACCGACATTGATGGCAAGACTGTTATTTGCCGTGAAGCCCTGATCGCCGGGCCGATCGATGCCGATACTATATTTGAATTCTGGGATCAGCGTGCCCGCTTTATCCTTGCGGAATATGGCGAGGATGAGATCGGCTATCACGACACCGTTGCCGACGAGCTGGCAAAACTCCTCGACATGGACGAGGATGCGGAAGTAAATCTCTGGTTTGAATACGAGCTTTTTTGCAGCGTAAATATGTGGTTTTGCCTGTCGCTGCTGCGTGAAACGGGAGCCACAGTTTACCGCGTAGAGCCAAATGGCCTCGACGAGGCGAATCGTTGGGACGGTTTCGGCAAATTCGACGGTGACGATCTAAAGGCTTGCTACGAATTGCGTACAAAAATGACCGCCGAGGATATCGAACTCGGAACCGCTCTTTGGAATGCATACCGGCGTGGTGATCATTCCGCTCTGGAGAACCTCGCGAAACAAGGATCGCCGTGCTTCCCGCACCTGCGTGAGGTCGTCGCGGCCGCCGTGGTGCAGGACATCGAGCCGCTCGAAACGGTAAAGGCGATCAAGGCCGGCGGTGAGGCCGATTTTGAAAGGATATTTTTCGAATTCAAAAAACGAGCAGGCGTTTACGGCTACGGAGACCTGCAGGTGCAGCGGCTGCTCGAAAAAATTGAAGTAGCCAGCAGTTAAACCAGCGGTCTTTGACCGCTGCGATCGAGATCCTCAAATCGCGGTCAAAGACCGCTTGCTTAACGGCGCCCAAATCAAGTCTGATCAAAATCTTCCTCCACCGTCTCCGGCTTTTCGATCACTATCTCGGCATCGCGTTGAAATATCCAGCCGCGTCGCCAGAAATACAGTAGCAGCAGAACTGTTATTACGGCCATAAGGCCAAGAGTTATGTAATAACCCATTGCGGTCTTTAGCTCTGGCATATTCTCAAAATTCATCCCATAAATACCGGCGATCAAGCTGAGCGGCAAAATGATCGCCGATAACACCGCGAGCGTTTTCATCACATCGTTCGTGCGGTTGCCAACCACGGCAAAGTGTATATCGAATAGGCCGGCGACCAGATCGCGATAGCCCTCGGCGAGATCCGAAATTCGCTGCAGATGATCGTGAACATCGCGAAAGAACGGCAGTATATTCGCAGGTATCTGCGGAAATTCGCCATGCGACATCCGGTACAGCACCTCCAACTGCCGCGAAGAGATCCGCTTTAGCCGGGCGACGCTGCGCCGGACATCCATTACCTCACCGAGGACAGCGTTGTTACCGCGTCTCATATCAAAGACGCGGTCCTCGAGGTCGTTGATCGCCCCGTCAAAATCATCAACGATCGGCATGTACAGATCGACCAACTCGTCCAAAATGTGATGCAGCAAATACGCCGGGCCGCGTTGGCAGACAAACGTGCTGCTTCTCATATGCTGCTTTACGGTCTTGATCGAGCGAAAACGCTGGACGTGAAAAGTAACGACAAAGTTTGAACCGAGATAGCCGTCAAGTTCCTTGGTCACAAAATTGGTTGGCCCCGTCTCACCGGGCTTGATGCCGTGGACGATAAAATACAGATACTTCTCAAAAACCTCGACCTTTGGCTGATTCCGCGTCTCAAGACAATCCTCGATCGACAGCGGATGAAAGCCAAAAACATTCAGCATCACATCCGTGGCTTCCTCGACATGCTCAGGCGTCTCGCCCTGCAGATCGACCCAGACAAGATTTGTCTCGTCCGCCAAGAGCCCGGGCAATTCGTCTCGCGAAAACCCTTCCTCGACCTTCGCCGCACCCTTTCGGTAAACAAAGATTTCCATTCGGATATCTTAACCCCGCAGGCCGCGTTCATGAAACTGCGGCTAAACGACAGCTTTGGAATGCGCCCGGTCGGAACGCGGACGCCCTCCCGGTCGGAACGCGGACGCCCTCGTCCGCCGCCGGGTCGCGGACGCCTTCGTCCGCGGTGGAGCCGTCAGGCGGAGTAGGAACGACAAGCTGCCGAATCTTTCACACGGTCTATCGGCATACTGCGTCATTATCGGCATAATACGTCAATATCGGCGGTTCGGTATTCCAAATGAAAGTGAAAAGTGATAAGTGATAAGTGACAGGTGCCAGACTTCGTTGACTGGCTGATCTTTGATAATTCATCGTGGTTTTGGGTTTTGGGTCTTCGGCCTTGGGTCAAAACTGTATTACAAAGTATGCGAAAAAGTTTTTTTCGTTTTCGGTGAAACAGAGGCTGCAAAATGGCCGTAAGTCATTCTAACGTTTGGGTTTATCTTGTTGCAAGGGGTGTGAAACAAGAGTGAAACAGGGGTGAAACAAGCCAAGAGGTGAAATGTGAAAAGTGAAAAGTAAAGGGTGAAACTCCCACCACCTCGCAGCCGCTGCGGCTGCCACTCGTTCTGGCCCGGCAACACGCGGCCAGTGCGAAAGCCGCTCTGGCAGGGAGAGCCCATTGCATTTTATTTTTTAAATTTCCCCGTTTTTTCGTGAAGAAATGGCGGTAACTATTGATAACAATAGAGTTATTTGTCCCAGCCAAGGGCTGGGACAGTCGTGGGACAGTTTTTCAAGAATACTGAGATAAACCGAGTGTTTGCATTATTTACGTGTCCGGGATTCTTGTGGGACGATTTGAGAGCAGACTGCCGCCAGAGTCGATATGATAGTCTTGAACAAAGTAAGTATATGAGCGAACAGGCGACTTTGCGGGTTGAGAACGTAACCAAGCGTTTTGGTGATTTTACGGCGGTCGAAGATCTGAGCTTTGATGTGCGGGCTGGGCGTGTGTTTGGGTTTATCGGGCCGAACGGGGCGGGGAAGACAACGACCATTCGAATGATCGTTGGGATAACCGTGCCGGACGAAGGGAAGATCGAGTATGGATTGGGTGAGGGCAAAGAACACCCTTCCTACCGGTCGGGTTTCCGCCCGATGTCGCCGCATCTGCAGGACAAGATCGGCTATCTGCCCGAGGAACGCGGACTGTATAAGAAGATGAAGATCGTCGATCAGCTGCGCTACTTTGCGGCTTTGAAAGACGTGCCGCGTGCCCTCGCAGACAAACGCATCGACCAATGGCTCGAGCGGATGAATCTCGCCGATTGGAAGAACAAGAAAACGACCGACCTTTCGAAGGGAATGCAGCAAAAGATACAGTTCATATCGACCGTGCTGCACGACCCGGACCTGTTGATCTTAGACGAGCCGTTTTCGGGCCTCGATCCCGTAAATGTTGAGTTTATGATCGAGGTTTTGGCGGAATTTAAGAAAGAACACAAGACCGTAATTTTCTCCACGCACCTCATGGAAACCGCTGAGCGGCTATGCAACGACATTCTCCTCATAAACAAGTCTCGCAAGGTCATCTCGGGCAGTTTGCGTGAGGTTAAGGCCAGCTATGGGCGGAATCTGATCGCGTTGCGTGCCGTTGGCGGCGACGCGGTGCTTGCGGATCGGGCGTTGGTGAAGAAGGCTGTGGAGCATTCGGATGAGATCGAGATCGAGCTTGTTGACGGTGCAGATCCGCAAGAATTGTTGAAACGATTGGTTGAAAGCGGCGCCGAGATCGCGAAATTTGAAAAGGTTGAACCAAGCCTTAACGATATCTTCATCGATCAAGTGGGCGCCTCCGTGCCGGGAACGCAGCCGCCCTCGGCTGCTCTTCCGGTCAACTCGGCGTCGATGTAGTGGTAGTTGGCAGGCGAGGGCGCCTGCGTTCCCGGCAATAAAGTATGCGAAAGTTTCTAGCGGTAGTTAAGCACGAATACAAAAAGATCGTTGTGAAATGGTCGTTTGTGATCGGGACTTTGTTGTTTCCGATCATTGGAGCGGGGTTTGCGGTCGTGCCGGCGATAATATTTTCGCTTAAGGGCGAGGCTACGCGGCTCGTTGTCATCGATCAGTCGAATAAGGTGCTGCCGCGACTGAAAGAGAACCTTTCGGCGGATCGGATGGCAAAAAGGGCCGAAGACGCGATGCGTGAGAAGTTTGACCAACCGACGGCCATGCAGCAGGACCAGATGAAGCAGAGTGCCGCGATGCTGGCGTCGGGATTTGTTTTTGTCGAGTATGACGCCGGGACCAAGTCTGCCGATCAGATGCGGCAGGAATTGAATGCGAAAGCGGCGGCAGACGAGATCGACGCGTATCTCATTATTCCGGCCAATATCGATGCAAGAGATACGCCGTTTGAGTTTCGGTCGCGTAAGGGCGGTGATTTTGTCGCCAATGACACGCTAAAAGATGCGTTGAACGAGGCGGTTCGTTCGCAACGGCTAGCCACGGCGAACATCGACGAATCCCTGCTCAAAAACCTAAGCCGGAATATTGTATTTGAGACAAAATCGATCAACGAGAAAGGAGAGGAAAAGGACAGCGAGATGCTTTTTCTGGCCTCTCTGGTGATCGGAATGATGATCTATATTTCGCTGACGATCTATGGCCAGGTCATTTTAGGAGCGGTCGTCGAGGAAAAGGAAACGCGGATCGCCGAGATATTGTTCTCGTCGGCCCGGCCATTTACGCTGCTATTTGGCAAGCTGGTTGGTGTCGGGCTGGCCGGTTTGACGCAGCTAGCTATTTGGGTCGGGTCGATCGCAGCGATCGCCGGGTTTCTCGCGATGCAGGCCGACATGTCGCAGGTAATGGGTTCGCTGCCGAATATTACGCCGTTGATGATCGTTTATTTCTTTGTCTTTTTTGTAGTCGGCTATTTTATCTACGCATCGATATTTGCGTTGATCGGATCTATGGTTACGACCGTGCAGGAAGGCGGGCAATTTGCTTTTCCGCCGATCATGATCATGCTCGTTGGGTTTTATTTTTGCTTTGCGGTGATTCGCGATCCAAATTCGAGTTTGTCATTTTGGGTGTCGATCGCACCGCTCTTTGCACCGCTGACGATGCCGGTCAGGATACTCGCTGAAACACCGCCTTTCTGGCAGATCGCGTTGTCCGTACTGGTGAATTGCCTGACGATTGCCGGCCTGGTTTGGGTCGCGGCCCGAGTTTATCGCGTCGGAATGCTGATGTATGGCAAACGGGCGACGATACCTGAGGTTTTGAAGTGGATAAGGCAAGCGTAGGGCAAAGTGAAAGGTGAAAGGTTGAAAAGAGGAAAGGTGAAAAAGCTAAATTCGATCGGGCATATCGCGCTCTTTTCCATAGCGGTATTGGCCTTTGCGGGCTGCGGGTCGCCTCCGGTTGCTAAGAAAACAGCTCCGGCGGCTTCGCCCACGCCGGACCTGCTATTGCCGGATGCCATTAAGGTAGAGAAACCGGTGAATGTGAGTTTTTCGACCTATTCAAAGGATTGGCCGGTGCGTTGGGTCTGGATCGATCCCGATCCGAAAAATGCCACCGCTCGCGACGTCACAAAAGGCGTTCTTCGCGTTACCGTTCCCTCCGGCAAGGACATGTACGGCGACAATCGCACGGCTCCGCGTTACGTAAAGCAGATCCAAGGCGATTTTCAGATCGAGACGAGGGTCAAATTCCTGCCGAAAGAGAACTACCAGGGAGCCGGGCTGCTCATCTATAAGGACGACAATAATTACCTACGATTCGAGCGTGCCTTTGGCGGCATCGGCGGCGGCGGCGAGGGCCTCAGGATCGACGTGCGAAAGGATGGCGAATACAAGTCGATCTTGACTTCAAACGACATTCAGACCGATGCCGGAGAGGTCGATCTAAAGATCGTCCGCAGCGGGAAGATGTTTACGGCGTATTGGCGGTTGGACGAAGAATCCGAGTGGCGTGAGGCGGGTGAATACGCGTCGGATTATCCCGAAACTGTCATGGCTGGTTTGATCGTTTGCAACACCGCTCGTGAGGTGGTCGCTGAGTTTGGTTTTATCAGACTGCTTCCAGCGTTAAAAAAGTAAGGTCATCTAGCGCACATACGCGAGATCGCGATACGTGCTAGGCTCAGTGCCAAGTCTAGATTTTTTCCGGAGGGTTGGCATATGTTGATGACAATCTGGCGAAGAACGAGGCTCAGCGAGCCGCAGATTACGAGTCGATAATGTCGAACGTCAAGAATGTTTGTGCACAGTAAGACCGAGGTTTAGGCGGAACCGATGGCGTTGCGGTTTCGTATCGATTATGTTAAACCGTAGCTAATCAGGCAGATTCCAGTTTCGCTAAAGGAGAATATTATGATCGGACAATTGATCGGCGGCTTGATCGTCGGAATAATCGCAAGGTTTTTGATGCCGGGCAAAGAGGCGTTTCCTGCGGGCATCCTAGGTTGGATATTGACCGCTCTTTTGGGCATTGGCGGTGCGTTTGTCGGTAGCTTTATCGCCAGATCTTTATGGGCGGGCGAAGGTTACGCAGCCGGATGGATCATGTCGATCCTTGGAGCGTTATTGCTGCTCTTTGTCTTTAGACTTCTGTTTGGAAAGGGCGGAACCGCTAGCTGATCTGACTCAATTTTGAATTTAGTGCACGAACAGGCGTGTGAAACCGGTTCGTGCTTCACTAATGGCTGATCTTCTTTTCGATCCGGCGATCGGGAACCAGCCAGATCAGAGCGACGGTCACGTATAAGGCTCCTGCGATCCACTGGCTGACAAATGCCAGCGGGATCGCCACGACATAGCAACCGATCGAGATCTTGCCCTTGAGGTCGTTGCCGACTGCTGCGGCCAAAAGCTCATTTTCGTGAGTGTCGTGTTTGACGATGGTCATTTGCAGGATCGTATAAGATATCGCACATAGGAGCAGGACCGCACCATAAATTGCCGTCGGTAAGGGGCCGAAATGATTCTCGCCCATCCAGCCGGTCGCAAACGGTACCAGCGAAAGCCAAAACAACAGGTGCATATTCGCCCAAAGGATCTTGCCATTTACCTTACGGGTCGCCTGGAGCATGTGGTGATGGTTGTTCCAATAGATGCCGAGGTAAACAAAGCTCAGAACGTAGGCTAAAAATACCGGGAGCAACGGCTTTAAGGCATCGAAATTGTCACCGTGTGGAATCTTAAGTTCCAAGACCATGATGGTCATGAGGATCGCGATCACTGCGTCGGAGAATGCTTCGAGTCGGGTCTTATTCATGGACGTACAGCCTCTGGGAGTGCCATTTTGACAAGGCCGTCAAATGCCACATGGTACGCAACTCCTTTGACGGGAACGGTCATTTCTTCCTCAGTCTTGCCTTCGGAATTTGCGATGCCGACGCTGGCGAAATAGCACGAAGCTCCGTGCGAGTTAGCGTGCCTGACGAGTGTCTGAAACGCCTCTTCGCCTTCGATCCGGCCGCGACCGGGGTACATTGCCGTTCGCACGACAAAGAATCCGATCTCGCCGTCTTTGTGAGCGATGATCTGAGGATGAGTTTCGCGTTCGGCAAAAACATCGGCCGATTCGATCTTCCAACCGGCTTCTTCGAGTTGTTTGAAGACGATCTCGACCCCGAAAGCATGAACGTCGGCTTCAGTCATTAGTTCTGGTTCGGTCATTGAGGCTATTTTACTTGGAAGAAACAGAAATCGGAAGAAGGGAAACGGAAACGAAACGCGTTACCATTCAGGGCTTAGGTTAGCGGATGGTATATTAGCCAAATGGACATTACTGACATCCGCTCAGCCGCCGAAAGGATCAAGCCCTACGTCAAACGAACGCCGCTTGAGTACAGCCAGTCGCTCAGCGAACGCGTCGGCACGAATATCTACGTCAAGTACGAGTTGTTTCAAAAGACGGGTGCCTTTAAGGCCCGCGGTGGATTTAACAAACTGCTCTGCCTGACTGACGAGGAAACGAGCCGGGGTGTGGTCGCCGTCAGTGGCGGTAATCATGCTCAGGCTGTAGCTTACGCAGCGAGCAAACTGGGCATCGATGCTGTCATCGTAATGCCGCAATCGACGCCTCAGAACTATGTCGATGCTACACGCGGTTACGGTGCGATCGTCGATCTTCAGCCAACGATCGCCGCGGCCTTTGAAAAGATCAAGGAATATCAAGCTGACGGGCGGGCGTTTCTTCACCCGTTTGACGATCCGCTGATAATGGCCGGGCAGGGAACTGTCGGCATTGAGATAATGGAAGACCTGCCCGATGCGACTGATATTATTTTGAGCATTGGCGGCGGAGGTTTGGCGGGAGGCGTTTCGACGGCGGTTAAAGCGATAAGGCCGGAGGTCCGCGTCTGGGGTGTCGAGACTGCCGGTGCGGATGCGATGTCGCAGGCACTCGCTGCCGGGCATCCAGTCGAATTGGCCGCGATCACGTCAATTGCCAAAACGCTCGGTGCTCCGCACGTGTCTGATACCACGCTCGCATTAGTTCAGAAACATTTTGAATCAGTGACCGTCGTGTCCGATGCCGAAGCGGTTAAGGCGTTGCTTTTCATCGCCGAACGCTTAAAGGTAATTAGCGAACCGGCCGCTTCCTGCACCCTCGCTGCTGCCGACAAACTCAAGTCCAACTTCACAGGGGACAGCAAGGTCGTACTTATCCTCTGCGGCGGCAACACATCTATCTCGGATGCGACAGGCTATCTCGCCCTGCTCTGAGCTACTACTGAACCGACAATTTCTGGCCGCGGTATTGGACAAGCGTGTGGACGACGACGGTGGCGATTATAATGATGCCGCCGAGGATGGCCCATTTTTGTGGTTGTTCGCCGACAAAGATAAAGACCCAGACGGGATTTAGCAGCGGCTCGATGAACCCGATAATGCTCGCATCGAGCGGCCTCGTGCCTCCGCGAACTCCTTTAATAAACAATATATATGATATGCCGATCTGGAAAACACCAAGAAATCCAACGGCGGCGTAATCCGTGAAAGTCGCTGCCGGGAATGCGGCGATTCCGGACGGCAGCGTGAGCAAAGCAAGCAGGAAGTTGCCGTATATGACGGTGATCGTGCCGTTCATTCCCAGGGCTTTCGGGTGCCTCAAAAGCATTATGTATAGGCCGAGGAAGATGCCCGAGCCGAGAGCGGCCATGTTGCCTTGGTAATCGCCGATCGTCAGGTCACCGACAAAGAACAGGCTCATTCCCGCGATGCAGAATATCACCGTGACGAGATCTCGCAGGTGAAATTTCTCGCCGATGACGAACGGAGCGAGTATCAGTATATAAACCGGAGCCGTGTATTGCAGGAAGATGGCGTTGGCGGCGGTGGTGTGTTTGGTTGCCCAGACGAAAAGGAACAACAACGTCGCATAGATCATGCTGCACATCACACCGAAGGCGTTTATTCGCAGTCCGTCCTTACGGGTGATGATGAGGACCGTGATCGCGGCGAGCAGCGAACGAAAAAACGTGACCTGATACGCGTCGAGATTAGTTGCCAGCTTGATAAACATACCGCCGGTGCTCCAGAGCAGCACGGCGATGACGACGAACAGGACGGGTGGAAAGGGTTTCTTGTCTTCCGGCACTGGAATATAGTACCGCAGAGATGCCGAGACGCAGAGTGTGCATCCGTTGCAAAATTTTTTTATGAAACCGCTTGACAGATCAATCTGTAACAGATATAGTTACAAATGTGCAAAGGACAGTAAATAGTTTCGAGTTGGTTTTTGCGGTCGACGGACGGTCGCGGGTCTTTGGCACTTAAATTTTTTTGCTCATATTTGTAACAAATAATGTTACAAAACTTAAATTAGAAGGAAGGTAAATATCATGTCAACGCAAAAGATCGCACTTATCACAGGAGCCAATCGCGGCATAGGTTTTGAGACGGCACGTCAGCTCGGCAAGCAGGGGATCAAGGTCCTGATCGGGGCACGGAGCGAAGATAAAGGATTGGAAGCCGAATCGGTTTTGAAGAACGAAGGCCTCGATGTCGAATACATCAAGCTCGACGTCAACGACACCACTACTCATGAATCTGCGGCGAAATTTATCGACGCTACGTATGGCAAGCTCGACATTCTGATCAACAATGCCGGGATATTTCTCGGCGAGGAATTCGATGCGAATGGTGCTCCGGTGCCGGCGAGTCAGACTTCGTCGGAGACGTTTAGAAAGACTTTCGACACGAATTTCTTCAACACGGTCGAATTGACGCAGAAATTTGTGCCGCTTGTTAAGAAGTCGGAGGCGGGACGCATTGTGTTCCTGTCGAGCGGTTTGGGATCGCTCGGGCTGCATTCGGATCCGGCGTCGGAGATCTACAACTTCAAGGTTCCGGCGTACAACATCTCGAAGACGGCATTGAACGGCTATGCGGTTCACCTCGCACACGAGCTAAAGGACACAAACGTCAAGGTCAACGCCGCGCATCCGGGTTCGGTTGTGACCGACATGAACGCCAATGGCCAAATACAGGTCGAGGAAGGTGCAAAGACCTCGGTCGATCTAGCGACCCTACCGTCGGACGGGTACACAGGACACTTTATCCATCTCGGGCAGGAATTGCCCTGGTAAAGGAGGAACTTTAAACGCAGAGGCCGCAGGGGACGCAGAGAGATTTAATTGTATTCTCTGCGTTCTTTGCGGCCTCTGCGTTAAATATCTTATTCCCCGGACACGGCGGACGCTATTGTCTCGCGTAGGGCTTTGGCGGAGGTTGTTACGGGTTCTAGTTCGAGTTCTTCGATGTTGCCGTAGACCTTTTTCCCGAAGACTGCATTCCAGGGCGGAATGACGATGGTGACATTGCCGCTTGCACGGGCCTGACAGGCGAGGCGGATGAACGGCCGTTCGTCCTCGGGCTGATTGTAGCCAAAGACCTTCATCTGACGGCGTTCTCGTCGTCCTACCTCGGTCAGCTTCTCTTGTCCGCCGAGTATGCCGACCCAGCAAGTGCCGCATGAGGCTGCTGTACATTCGATCGGCACAGGGCCTTCCCAACAGCGTGAGTCGCCCGCTTTCCAGTCGCGTGAAGTGTCTTTCTGCGATGCAGAAGCGATCTCTTCGTCGCACAGCAGCGTGAATCTGCCTGAGTGTATGCCCGAGTAATTGACCGAGAACTGCTTGTCGATCGTACGGAGGAATCCGAACATTCCTTGCGAATCGTCCTTCGCACGTTCGGCGACGATCGCATCAGGGGATTTGGACATCGCCTTCGAAGCCTTTTCGACATCACCGCTTGCGGCGGTAAACGCCTCGATGCCGACCTGATTCAAGGTCATCAAACCAACCGCACTGATCGCGTTGACGAGGTTTCGCTCGACGTTCAGTTTCTTTCCGGTGCGGATGCCGATCTCTTTGATAATGTCGGTCAGCCCGGCGGGTTCGCTCTTATATTCGTCGGCGTACTTCTCGATGACGCACTTGACCTTTGCCCAATATCGATGGCCATAGAGGAAGCTGTGCGAGGTTGAGATCTGGTTCGTCAACTCAAATTCGCCCTGCATCGCTATGCCGTGCAGCGTCTCTTCGCGGTTCTCACCGGCGTCGATAAACTGCTTCAGGCCCAGAGGATAGAACCGAAACCATATCTGCAAAGCGTTCCGGTCAACCTCATGCACACACGGCAGCAATTCCCCAATCGAAGCCAGCCAATCCGACTCAGAAAACGTACCCAGACGATCAATTAATGCGTTACTCATAAGTTCACAAAAGCAAACCTAAGAGTTAACCAAAATTATTGCAAAGTATCAACCGTAGCGATATGATGTGCCTCAGTGTTTTCATGGAGGAGCGAGGGTGCTAAATAAAAAAGTTATTACTTTGTTTCTAATCGCCACCGCACTTGTTATCGAGGCTGCTGGGCAAGAATCGAAAACCGTGACCAAAATTTCTGGTTCAGGAGCTGAGGTGCATACTTATCGGAAAATCCCCGAGGCAACTGAGCCGTGTTTGCCAGCCGAATGCGAGTGGTGGAAACGGCTTAGGCAAGCAGGGAACGAATTACAGAGAAAAGGTGACGATAAATCACAAAGAAGATTCGTCACGCTGTTTGTCGAGGGGCTTGAGAATTCGTATCGCGTTCCGGTCAAAGATCGTCCGGCTCAGCCTTTGACCTTCGGTCCTATGGTACGTGTCAGCGGTGTGAATGGAACCGTCCAACTTTCCGTTGAGTTCCTCGCGGATGCGTCCGTTGGCGAGGTGTCGGTAATAAAAGGAGTTGGGAAAGCGATCGACCAAAGCTGCATTCAGTCCGCCCGGCAGATCCTTTTCTTGCCAGCGATAAAAGACGGACTATTCGTCAATAGTCAGCAAAAGCCAGTATACAATTTTAGGTATAACCCCAACGGGCGTCGCTAAAACGCGGTTGCTCGGTATTGATCTTAAAAACATCCGTTCTGGTGAGGTTCAGATCGCAAGTCAGAATTTATGCGAATTCCTCTCATTCTCTGCTTATGGATGTTCGCGGCTGTCGCGTATGCACAGGACGACGCTATCAGGGTCGATACAAACCTGGTTTCGGTGCCGGCGTCGGTGCTTGACCGATCTGGGAAGTACATTTCGATGCTTGAGCAGAAGGATTTCAGGATATTTGAGGATGGTGTGGAGCAGCCGGTGACGTTTTTTGAAACGGTCGATCAGCCGGTGACCGTGTTGATGCTGCTTGAGCGGACAGGTTCGAGGCAGTTTCAGCTTGCACAGGTTGTGGTCGCGGCGAATGCTTTTGTCCGGCAGATGCGGCCTGATGATAAACTGATCGCGATGTCATTTGGCTACGGTACGGACACGATCATTCCCGAGACAAAGATCAAAGATGCTCCAAAAGGCGTCAAGGTCGGGCGATACGCCAACGACCGCAACACGCTGCTCTACGAAGCCGTTGCCACGGGCCTCAAACGTATTGCAAAAACTCCCGGACGAAAGGCCATCGTCGTACTCTCGGCGGGAAATGATCCTGAAATGTTCTCGTCGGCCACATATCGCAGCACTATAAAGGACGCCGAGGAAAGCGAAGCCACGATCTACACGATCAAGACGGCTGACGCCGTCGTGCCGCCGGCGTTCATCAGGGATATGACATCTTATAGGGACAAGCTCAGGCGGGCGGAGACATATATGAACGACCTCGCAGAAAAGACCGGCGGGCGGGCGTTCAGGGTAGACCAGATCCAGAATCTTGACGCCACCTTTGCCGATGTCGCCGGCGAACTCGTCCGCCAATACGTCCTCGGCTACTCGCCCACCAAATTAGGCAAAAACGGCGAGCGTCGTAAGATAAAGGTCCAGGTAACCACACCCGGCGCCATCGTGCGGGCGAGGAAAGAGGTGGTTTATAAGCGGTAACCTGTAACACCGTTGCAGAGTCCGACGGGGTGAGAGAGGGCCGAGAATATTCATCGCGTTAGCGATGGTTTGATTGTAGCCGTGGACGGTGTTGTTCAATCGTCGCTATGCGAGGTGATCTTGGGTTCCGTGCTGTCAGTGGGTCGAAACCCACTGAACGATATAAACCCACCGACCTATATAATATGGTCCAGTGTTACAGGCCATAAAAGTTCGAAAAAATAGACCGTACGACTTGACACAAATCACGATAATTCATAATATCTAAAGTTTCGGACTTGACCGTCTGGGATGTCTTTATGGCTGAGAGGCTGTAGGGACGGGGATTTTTGAGAATTGAAGACAGGAATTGTTGCGTAATAGGCGGGGAACACACCTCGCTGGTGAATTTGATCTTTTCTAATATGCCACGCTACAGCAAAGTCTTGATTTCTTAGGAACGTAGATAATTTATTTAATTCGATCAGCGAGAGCTGCTTGAACTAACTGCCGGATTTATCCGAGCAAGAGTCAGGTAAGACGGTAGTTTTGCCGACAAAACGGTTTTTGGTCTTAGGCTTTTGGTCTTAGGCAAAAACCAAAGGCCGAAGACCAAAGGCCGGGTTTAAGAAGATATGCCGACAATTAACCAATTAGTTCGCAAGGGACGCCAACGCGTCAAGTATAAGACGGCGAGTCCTGCATTGCAGGCCAATCCGCAGAAACGCGGAGTTTGCACACGCGTTTATACGTCGACACCTAAGAAGCCGAATTCGGCTCTTCGTAAGGTCGCACGTGTGCGTTTGACCAACCAGATCGAGGTTACGACCTACATTCCTGGTATCGGCCACAACCTGCAGGAGCACTCGATCGTGCTCATCCGCGGCGGTCGTGTAAAGGATCTTCCGGGTGTGCGTTATCACGTTATCCGCGGAACGCTCGATGCCTCAGGCGTCGCGAACCGCAACCAGTCGCGTTCGAAGTACGGAGCCAAACGCCCGAAGGGAGCGAAGTAATTTGCGATTTGCGAATGTCGATTTGCGATTGCTTCTGGCTTTCAATCGAAATTCGCAAATCGAAAATCGAAATTAAACAGTATGCCAAGACGTAGAGTTGCAGGAAAAAGAGAAGTTCTTCCAGATCCGATCTATAACAGCATCGCCGTGACGAAGTTTATCAACGGCTTGATGTGGGCGGGCAAAAAGTCTATCGCCGAACAGATCTTTTACGGTGCGATGGAGAAATTGGCCGAAAAGACGGGCGAAGAGGCTCTCAAGATGTTTAAGAAGGCGATCGATTCGGTTGCTCCGACGCTTGAGGTCAAGTCACGTCGTATCGGTGGTGCCACATATCAGGTGCCGCTCGAAGTCAGCCGTGACCGCCGCAATACCCTGGCGATCCGCTGGATCGTCACAAACGCCCGCAACCGCAGCGAAAAGACGATGGAAGACCGCCTCGTAGGCGAATTGATGGACACCATCAACGGCCGCGGCGGAGCGATGAAGAAAAAGGACGACGTCCACCGCATGGCAGAGGCGAACAAGGCTTTCGCTCACTATAGATTTTAAGAATAGGACGAATGAGTCCTATAGGACATATAAGTCCTATATTTATGGCAACGATCAGTTTAGACAAATTTAGAAACATCGGCATTATGGCCCATATCGACGCGGGTAAGACCACGGCGACTGAGCGTATTTTGTATTACACCGGTGTTTCGCACAAGATCGGCGAAGTTCACGAAGGAACGGCGACGATGGATTGGATGGAGCAGGAGCAGGAACGCGGTATTACAATTACCTCGGCCGCGACGACCTGTTTTTGGACGCGAAATAACGTCGAACACCGCATTAATATTATCGATACTCCGGGACACGTTGACTTCACGATGGAGGTTGAGCGGTCCCTTCGAGTTTTGGACGGAGCCGTTTGTGTTTTTGACGGCGTTGCAGGCGTCGAGCCGCAGTCCGAGACCGTTTGGCGTCAGGCCGACAAATACGGTGTGCCGCGTATCTGCTTTATTAATAAGCTTGATCGTGCCGGTGCTTCGTTTGAGCGTTCGTTCAAATCGATCCTCGACCGTCTAGGTGCAAACGCTGTCGCTATGCAGATCCCGATCGGCCTCGAAGAGCACTTCCAGGGCGTTGTCGATCTGATCACGATGAAGGCATTCATCTGGAGCAATGAAGCAAAGGGTGCGAATTACGACATTGTCGATATTCCTGCCGACCTCGTCGATGCCGCAAAGGCAGAACGCGAAAAGCTCGTCGAAGCGGTTTCCGCAATCGACGACGATCTGATGATGAAATACCTCGAAGGCGAGGAAATTTCGGAAGGCGAGATACGTAATGCTCTGCGTGCAGGTACGCTGGCAATGAAGATCGTGCCGGTGTTTACCGGTTCGGCATTTAAGAATAAAGGTGTTCAGACACTGCTTGACGCGGTTGTTGACTTCCTCCCGAGCCCGCTTGATATCCCAGCCATCGAAGGCGAAAACCCCAAGACAAACGAGATTGAAACACGTCCGCCGGATGCAAAAGCTCCGTTCTCGGGCCTTGTTTTCAAGCTGATGGCCGACAAGCACCTCGGACAGCTCGCATTCGTGCGTATCTATTCGGGAACGGTCACGTCGGGTTCGTATGTGACGAACACGATCAAAGATTCCAAGGAACGCGTTGGACGCCTGATGCTGATGCACGCTAACAAGCGTGAAGATGTCGAGTCGGCATCGGCCGGCGAGATCGTCGCGATCGGCGGTATGAAAAATACCACGACCGGCGACACCATTTCGGACGAGACGAAGCCGATCATTCTTGAGTCGATGGATTTCCCGGAACCGGTCGTGCGTGTCGCGGTCGAACCGAAAACCCGTCAGGACCAGGATAAAATGGGCATCGCACTGAATCGCCTTGCTCAGGAAGACCCTTCATTTCAGGTCACGACCGACCACGAAACAGGCCAGACGATCATCGCCGGTATGGGCGAGCTTCACCTTGAGATCATTGTCGATCGCATGAAGCGTGAATTCGGAGTCGAAGCGAACGTAGGTAAACCGCAGGTGGCATATCGTGAAACCATCACGGCATCGGCACCTGGTAAAGAGATCTATAAGAAGCAGTCGGGCGGCCGTGGTAAATTTGGCCACGTCGAGCTTACGGTCGAGCCGGCTCCGGGCGAAGGTTTTGTCTTTGAGGACAAGATCACAGGTGGTTCGATTCCGCGTCAGTTCATCAAGCCGACGATGGAAGGGGTTCGTGATGCTATGCAGCGTGGATATCTTGCCGGTTATGAGCTGGTTGATATTAAGGTCACGCTGCTGTTTGGTTCGTATCACGAGGTTGACTCGGATGAAATTTCATTTAAGCTTGCCGGTTCATTCGCATTTCAGGACGCAGTGAAGAAAGCCAAGCCGGTCCTTCTCGAACCGATCATGCGTATCGAGGTCGTTACGCCGGAGGAATACATGGGGTCGGTCAATGGCGACCTCAATCGTCGGCGAGGGCAGATCGACAAGATGGAGCCGCGTCCGGGTAATGTTTCTGTGGTGACGGCGTTCGTGCCGCTGTCGGAGATGTTTGGATACACGACCGACCTTCGCTCGTCCACACAGGGACGTGCGACTTCGAGCATGCACTTTGAGCGATATGCCGAGGCTCCGCGTAACGTAGCCGAAGAGGTTATTGCAAAGATCAAGGGAACTGGCGCAAGCACTTAAGTTTAATAAGGAGAAGCTATGAGCAAGGAAAAATTTGACCGCAGTAAGCCGCACGTGAATATTGGGACGATTGGGCACGTGGATCACGGCAAGACGACATTGACGGCGGCTATTACAAAGGTGATGTCTAAGCATAATGCGAAGATGACGTTTCGTTCGTTTGATTCGATCGATAACGCACCTGAAGAAAAAGCTCGTGGTATCACAATTGCGACGTCGCACGTCGAGTATGAGACGGCGAACCGCCACTATGCGCACGTCGATTGCCCGGGCCACGCGGATTATGTCAAGAACATGATCACGGGTGCGGCACAGATGGACGGAGCTATCCTTGTGGTTGCGGCAACAGATGGCCCGATGCCTCAGACACGTGAGCACATCCTGCTTGCACGTCAGGTTGGTGTGCCTTCGATGGTCGTATTCATGAACAAATGCGACTCGGTCGATGATGCGGAATTGCTCGAGCTTGTCGACATGGAGATCCGCGAATTGCTCTCCTCTTACGAATTCCCGGGCGACGACACACCGATCACGCAAGGGTCGGCTCTGAAAGCTCTCGAAGGCGACCCTGTATGGGAAGCAAAGATCGACGAGCTGATGCAGACGGTCGATGATTTCATCCCGACCCCTGCACGTGAGACGGACAAGCCGTTCCTGATGCCTGTTGAAGACATCTTCACCATTCAAGGCCGCGGAACAGTCGCAACGGGCCGAATCGAGCGTGGACAGATCAACGTCAACGAGCCGGTCGAGATCGTCGGAATCAAAGAGACGAGGAACTCAGTAGTGACCGGTGTTGAGATGTTCAAGAAGCTGCTCGACAGTGGAATGGCAGGCGACAACGTCGGTTTGCTGTTGCGTGGTGTTGAGCGAAAAGAGATCGAACGCGGACAGGTCATTGCCAAACCGGGCTCGATCACGCCGCATACGAAGTTCAAGGCTGAGGCATACGTCCTCACGAAAGAAGAAGGCGGACGCCACACACCGTTCTTTACGGGATACAGGCCGCAGTTCTACTTCAGAACAACGGACGTGACCGGTGTTGCACATTTGCCAGCAGGTGTTGAGATGGTGATGCCGGGCGACAACATCCAGATGGAGATCGAGCTGATCGCTCCGATCGCCATGGAGAAAGGCCTGAGATTTGCTATCCGCGAAGGCGGCCGCACAGTCGGTGCCGGTACGGTTTCGGAAGTGGTGGAATAG